>OGIV01000276.1_pt1 | contig 41664 bp, 55 predicted proteins | sample 1571861 | NCBI WGS metagenome assembly OGIV01 (sample SAMEA2582099, study PRJEB24529) | metagenome | biome: Human gut stool | place: China | collected 2011 | reverse complement strand
TCCCAACCATCCAAGCTCAGATGAAAAAACCAGATATCAACTTGCAAGTTGAAATCCGAGAGGAGGCAGCTTACATCTCTTATGAAACCATTAAGGGAGCAGGCGGTCTTCCTGTCGGGACTTCTGGCAAGGGCATGCTCATGCTATCTGGTGGGATCGACTCTCCAGTGGCTGGCTACTTGGCCTTGAAGCGTGGCGTGGATATCGAAGCAGTCCACTTTGCTAGTCCTCCTTATACAAGTCCTGGTGCGCTGAAAAAAGCGCAAGACCTAACACGGAAGTTGACCAAGTTTGGGGGCAACATCCAATTTATCGAAGTGCCTTTTACAGAGATCCAAGAGGAGATCAAGGCTAAGGCACCGGAAGCTTATCTCATGACCTTGACCCGTCGCTTTATGATGCGCATTACAGACCGGATTCGTGAGGAAAGACGTGGTCTCGTCATTATCAATGGCGAGAGCTTGGGACAAGTGGCTAGTCAAACCCTAGAGAGTATGCAGGCTATTAATGCTGTGACCAATACGCCGATCATTCGTCCAGTAGTAACCATGGATAAGCTGGAGATTATTGACATTGCCCAAGAAATTGATACATTCGAGATCTCGATTCAACCATTTGAAGATTGTTGTACGATTTTTGCGCCTGACCGTCCAAAAACCAATCCAAAACTTAAGAATGCGGAGCAGTATGAACAACGTATGGATGTGGAAGCTTTGGTCGAACGAGCTGTAGCAGGCATCATCGTAACAGAGATCACACCAAAAGCAGAAAAAGATGAGGTCGATGACCTGATTGAGGATCTATTATAATAGAGACTGGGATTTTCCAGCCTCTTTTTAAAAAGAACGAGAAGGAGAGAAAATGAAAAAAATTATCGTATTAATGACGAGTTTGCTTCTGTTGACAGGCTGTGTTAAAGTATCCTTTACTGGCCCGAAAAAAGAAGAGAAGACGAGCCAATCAACCAGTAGTAAAAAAGAACCTCTCACATTTGTTAGAGCAGACAAGTATAAAGACCAGGAAAACGAAGTCTTGGAAGCGTCTGAGCAATTTATTAAGGAACATCCGACGCTCGGAAATGCCGGTAAAATATTTGTCTTTTTCCCAGGTTATACGTTTGGAAATGAGGAAAATCGCTTTGCCTTATTCTTAATGGTAAATCGGACCACTACAAACATTGATCGAGACGCCTCTTTTGTTCTGAACTTGGAATATGATGGAGCACCGCTTCTTGAAAATATTACCGTAGACTATCAGATCAACGAATCAGGTGTTTTAAAACCGAATATGGTTTCAGCTATTCCTGTCAAAATCACCAAAGAACAAGAAGAAAAATTGAATAGCATGACTGATTCGTCGAAAGCTAAAATGAGTTTCAAGGACTTCAAATTTAAAAGCAACTGATAAGAGGATGGAGATAAAAAATAATAAGACTTCAATCACCCCTGAACCTAGAACTGTCTTTTAGGTTGAGGGGCTTTTTGATCGCAACAGAAAGAAAGGGATCTAGTCTGTAATGTGAAGGCTAGATCCTTTAAAATATAGAGGGTTACAAGAAATATTCAGTAAGCACAGCTTAGTTTTTGGCTTGAATTGCTGCTTGAGCGACGGCTAGTCTAGCAGCAGGAACCCGGTAAGGAGAGCAGGAAACGTAAGTTACTTGAATGTCTTGGAAGAAGGAGATAGAAGAAGGATCTCCGCCAACTTCGCCACAGATACCGATAGCGAGGTTTGGTTTCACCTGACGTGCTTTGCGGATGGCGATTTTCATTAATTCACCAACCCCTTCTCTATCGATTTGCTGGAATGGATCGAAAGGAAGAATATCCTTATCCTTATAGTGGCCAATGAATTTTCCAATATCATCCCGAGAGAAGCCATAGGTCATCTGGGTTAAGTCATTGGTGCCAAAGCTGAAGAAATCAGCCTCTTGAGCCAGTTTATCAGCAGTTAGGCAGGCGCGGGGCAGTTCAATCATGGTACCAATTTCATAAGGGAATGGCTCCTGACCATACTGATCGAAAAGATCTTCAATGTGCTGAACGAGATACTCTTTGATGCATTCGAATTCTTTTTGATCAGCAATTAAAGGAACCATGATTTCCGGTTTGATCGTTTGACCTTTTTGATGAAGTTTGATGGCACTTCTAAAAATAGCTTCCGTCTGCATCTTGTAGATTTCTGGCTTGGTTATGCCGAGACGGCAACCCCGATGTCCCAACATCGGATTGCTTTCCTGCAGACTTTCGATGCGGTTGGCAAGTTTTTCAGGAGATTTTTTTAGTTTGCTTGCTAATAATGCAATTTCTTGGGAATCCCTAGGTAGGAATTCATGCATGGGTGGATCAAGTAGGCGGACGATCATCGGTTTGTCTTGGACGGTTTGGAACATTTGGAAGAAATCTTTTTCCTGGAAGTCTAGGAGCCTATTGAGGGCTTCTTTTGTTTCTTCTTCGGAATCTGCTAAGATGAGGCGACGCATTTCGAGAATCCGTTCTTGTCCAAAGAACATGTGTTCCGTACGGGCTAGGCCGACGCCTTTGGCCCCAAAGTTCATGGCTGTCGTCAAGTCTTTGACGGTTTCTGCATTGGCTCGAACTTGAAGGATAGCGACTTCATCTGCCCAAGCAAGCAAGCGCTGGAGGTCTTGGTTATTTTCTACTAGGACAGTTGGAAGTTCGCCACGATAAATGCGGCCAGAATAGCCGTCGACGGAGATCAGATCTCCCTCCCTTAGGACTAGACTGCCACAGGAAAGGGTTTTGTTCTCCTCGCTAATGGTCAACTCTCCACAACCAGCGACACAGCAAGTTCCCATCCCGCGAGCTACAACAGCAGCGTGAGAAGTCATTCCCCCTTGGCTGGTGACAATGGCTTGACTGACAATCATCCCTTCAATATCTTCTGGAGAAGTTTCTTGTCGAACAAGGATGACTTTTTTCCCTTCTTGATGGATTTCTTTAGCTCGGTCAGCAGTAAAGACGATTTGTCCAGTAGCTGCACCTGGGCTGGCTGGTAGGCCCTGAGCTAAGAAAGGGGCTTTTTCTAAAGCAGTTTCCTCAAAGACTGGATGAATCAGTTGACTGATGGAAGCAGGAGAGACTCTGAGGAGAGCTTCTTCCTTGCTAATCAGACCTTGGTCTACCATATCTAGGGCAATCTTTAACGAAGCCTTGGCTGTCCGTTTTCCATTTCGGGTTTGTAGGATGTAGAGCTTGCCTTTCTCGATGGTGAATTCAATATCCTGCATATCCTTATAGTGGTTTTCAAGGATCTTGGCGTAGTCTCTGAAAGCCTGATAGGTTTCTGGTTGGATCTCTTTTAAGGCTGCAATCGGCTCAGGCGTACGGATACCAGCGACGACATCTTCCCCTTGAGCATTGAGCAAAAATTCACCAAAAAGTTCCGCCTCACCAGTTGCAGGATTTCTAGTGAAGCAGACTCCTGTTCCGCTGGTTTGATCACTATTTCCAAAGACCATGGCTTGAACATTGACAGCTGTTCCTAAATCATGAGGGATCTGATGAAGCTCCCGGTAAATTCTAGCCCGGTTGTTATTCCAGGATTTAAAGACTGCTTGGATGGCAGCAAAGAGTTGCTCATTAGGATTCTCAGGAATTTGCTTCTTATGTTTGGCGTAGAGATCTTTATAGCGCTGGATCAATTCTTGTTGCTGGGCCAGGTCAAAATCATGGACCTTTTTATTCTGTTTTTGTTCAAATGTAGCTAGTTGGTCATCAAAAAGTCCCTTATCAATGCCATAGACGACATCGGCGTACATTTGAAGTAGACGGCGATAGCAGTTGTAGGCGAAATCAAGATTGGTTTCTTTGGCTAGTAATTGAGTCCGTTGATCATTGAGACCAAGATTGAGAATGGTATCCATCATCCCAGGCATAGAAAATTTAGCTCCGCTCCGGACAGAGACTAAGAGTAAGTGAGGATCTTCTCCTCTAAAGGACTTACCCGTTTTTTCTTCCAAATGGGCAACCGCTTTCAAAACTTCCTCTTTTAAAGAGGAATCAAAGAAGTCAGGATGATCGAGATAGTGGATACAACTTTTAGTAGTGATGGTAAATCCAGGAGGAACTGGTAGTCCCAAATGGCTCATCTCAGCTAGATTAGCACCTTTTCCACCTAGGAGATCATTGGCTTTCGCACTCCCTTCTTCGAAGGAGTAAATCCATTTTGTCATATAAGCCTCCAAAAAACTAAATATGTGTCACATTTACGACAAAATCATTGTAATATACATCACATATATTTGTCAAATAAAACATACCTCTTTTTATGTTGACTATTTGGATTATTCTGCTATAATATTCAGTAAAAATAATGATTATTTTAAAGTAAAGGATGGATATAATACGCATATTGTTTTGGGTATGTCTGATATAATCATCATGAAGATAGAAATAGAAAGGCTAGGAAATTTTGAAATTAAGTGAACGTCAAAAGAAAATAGTTGAAATTGTAAAATTGCATCAGCCCTTAAGTGGAGAGAAGATTTCTGAGTTATTGGATATTTCAAGAGCGACCCTGCGTCCAGATTTGTCCTTTCTGACCTTGGTTGGTATTTTGAATGCTACACCAAAAATTGGCTATACCTACTCTGGATTAGATCTCGAAACGCTTTTCTTTTTTGATACTTTTCAAAAAGAAGTGGCAGAGATCATGACCTCTCCTGTTTTAGTCACCCATGATTCCTATATTCAAGATGCGATTATTACCCTTTTTATGTATGATGCCGATGTCCTCTATGTTATCGATGAAGACAAGCTCTTACTGGGAATTATGTCCCGTAAAGATTTATTGAGGGCATCTCTCAATTCGAGTATCCAGACGACCCCTGTAGCAGTTTGTATGACTCGAATGCCCCATATCATTACCTGTACTAAAGACATGAACATCTTAGAAGCGGCGGCACTCCTTCAAGATCATGCCATCGATTCCTTACCGGTAGTCGATGAGGACAATGACCGAAAAATTGTTGGAACGGTGACCAAATCAGCCTTGCTCGATTACATTATTCTACAAGCAAGAAATGCTGAACTGAAGAGTGAAGAGGAATAAATATGAAAAAAGAGATTATTGTATATAGTATTTCAGATTCTTTGGGTGGGACTTCCCAAAAATTATTGTCAGCAGTTACCGCACAGTACCCAGATATCATTTTTAATAATAGTTATCGGTTCCCTTTTATCAATCAAGAAGAGGAACTCTTGGATATCTTATATGATGCCTTGAAGGATAATGCACTTGTCATCAGCACCTTGGTCAATAGTCAGTTAGCATCAGTAGCCAGAGAATTTAGCCAAAAAAATGGTTTGGCTTATTTGGATCTCATGCATCCATTTTTTGAAATTATTGAAGAAAAGACTGGTACCAGACCAATAGAAGTTCCAGGAACCTTGCACCGCTTGGACAGTGATTATTTTAAGAAAATTTCAGCAATTGAATTCGCTGTTAAATATGATGACGGTAAGGCACCTCAGGGATTTTTAGAAGCCGATTTGGTCCTGCTTGGTGTTTCCCGCACCTCAAAAACTCCCCTGAGTATTTACCTGGCCAATAAAGGCTACAAGGTTGCAAACCTGCCTTTGATCCCAGAAGTTCCTTTACCTCAGGTCTTAGATAAGGTTGATTCTCGTCGCTTGATTGGTCTGATCTGTGAGCCTGAAAAATTAATGAAAGTTCGAAGCCATCGCTTAGATTCTTTAGGATTAACGCAAGAAACAAGTTACACAGATTTAGAAAAAATCTATCAAGAATTGGATTATTCCAAGAAGGTCTTTAAACAATTTGGCGCTCAAGTCATCAATATGACGGATAAATCGATTGAAGAGACAGCTTTCCTAATTGAAGAGGAATTGAAGAAGATGAACTGATTCTTGAATCAGCGTAGATGAGGTTGTAAATAGAGAATCCTTGGAGAGTTGATATGGAGCAATATAAACGTATTTTACTAGAGAAATTTGATTCTCGTCAAAAAGTCATTACTGAACTTACTAATCTTGAGGCCATTTTAAACCTACCAAAAGGGACAGAGCTTTACATTAGTGATATTCATGGAGAATTTGCGGCTTTTGATTATATTTTGAGGAGTTGTGCTGGAATTTTAAATGAAAAAATCAATGACTGCTTTGCAGCTTCATTGACACAAGAGGAAAAGAATACACTGTCAGCTCTCGTATCTTATCCAGAACGGGTTTTGGAACAAGTGAATAAGGAGAAAGAGTGGTATAAAACAACGATTTCTCAGCTCTTAACTCTACTAAGTTTTGTGGCAGCTAAATATAGCCGTTCCAAACTTAGAAAGGCCTTGCCCCAGGAATATGCCTATATCATAGAAGAACTGATCTATAGTGATCTTACACTAGCTGATAAACATTCTTATTTCCATACTATCTTAAGTTATCTTATTGAACTAAGAGAAGCGGATCCCTTTATCTTGGGAATTGCCAGCAGTATTCGTCGCTTATTGATTGATCACCTGCATGTGGTAGGAGATATTTTCGATAGAGGGGCAGGAAGTGCCCAGGTAATGGATGAGCTCCTTGATTTTCATTCTTTAGACATTCAATGGGGCAATCACGATATCATTTGGATGGGGGCTTACTTTGGATCCAAGGCATGTTTATTGAATGTATTGCGCATTGCAGCACGTTATGGTTACTTATGGGATATCGAAAAAGCCTATGGTTTAAACATTCGTTCTTTAACCTTATTTGCGGATAAAACCTACAAAGCCAATCCTAAGTTTAGGCCCATACTAGGGACAAGGGCGGATGAATTTACAGCTGAAGAAATATTGCAACTGGAAAAAGTCCACCAAGCGCTGGCCATTCTCCAATTTAAGATAGAAACTCAATTGATGAAGAGACGGCCAGAATTTCAGATGGACAATCAAATCCTCCTGGATAAAATTGATTATTGGAAGAACTCAATCACCATTGACGGGAAGAGCTATTCCTTGCAAAACACCTGCTTCCAAACCATAGATCGGGCAAACCCTTCAGAATTAAGCATAGAGGAAAAACAAATAGTGGATAGCATGTTGGCTTCTTTCCAAGGATCTCCCAAAATGGCCAAACATATGGAGCTCTTAATGAAAAAGGGATCCATGTATAAGATTTACAATCACCACTTGCTGTTTCATGGTTGTATACCCTTGAAACCTTCTGGGGAATTTCAACCTCTAGTGCTTCATCAAGCTCAGTATGGGGGGAAAGAATTACTAGATTTTTTCGAATACCATATTCGCCTTGCAGCAAAAAATAAAGAAGTTGGGGATGACCTTTCAACGGATTTGGTATGGTATTGCTGGCGAGGGCCATTATCTCCCCTCTTTGGGAAGGATAAGATGACGACCTTTGAACGGTATTTTATCGAGGAGCCAGAAACGCATAAGGAAGTAGAAAATGAGTATTTTAGCTATCGAAATTCAAAAAAGATTTGCCAATTACTTTTAGAGGAATTTGGTCTTGAAACCAACTTATCTCGTATTGTGAATGGCCATACACCGGTTAAGACAGGAAAAGGGGAATCACCCATTCGAGGTGAAGGACTGCTCTTTGTCATTGATGGGGGGCTTTGCGAAGCTTATCAAAAGAAGACAGGTACAGCAGGTTATTCACTCCTTAATAATTCCTATGGCTTTCAACTGGTCACCCATCAGCCCTTCCAAGATATTCAAAAGGTTGTAGATTCGCCATTTGAGCAAACTTCCTTGAAGAAGGTGATCGAAGACCTGGAGGATCGTACCCTCATTCAATCAACCACTATCGGTCAGAACTTACTAGAACAACAGCAAGAACTGATCCAGTTGCTCCATGAATTTTATGATGCTTGACATCATTCACCAAAGGAGCAAACAAAAGAAGAAAAAGAATCGTAAATTGTTTTTTATAAAGATAGCCAAGAGCCTTTTGTAGCCATTTAATTCTTTTAAAGACTTAAGAGAACTTTTTAAAAGAAAATCCGTTTTCAAGGGACAAAAATACTTGTCTTTGTCTGATAGAAGTGATATACTAAGAGAGTTGACTATGCACATGCCTGTGCAACCGCTCGAACATCGTCGCTCATTTTCATGAGAGTAAGTGGTTCGTCCCACGATGCTAGGCGAGTCTTCACAAAAATACGGGGAAACCCAAAAATACATAGGAGGTGCATAATGAGCACATACGCAATCATTAAAACTGGCGGAAAACAAGTTAAAGTTGAAGTTGGTCAAGCTATCTACGTTGAAAAATTGAACGTTGAAGCTGGTCAAGAAGTTACATTTAACGAAGTTGTTCTTGTTGGTGGTGAAAACACTGTTGTCGGAACTCCACTTGTTTCAGGAGCTACTGTTGTTGGAACTGTTGAAAAACAAGGAAAACAAAAGAAAGTTGTTACTTACAAGTACAAACCTAAAAAAGGTAGCCACCGTAAACAAGGTCACCGTCAACCTTACACTAAAGTTGTCATCAACGCTATCAACGCTTAATTTTAGGAGAACACATGATACAAGCAGTCTTTGAACGAGCCGAAGATGGCGAGCTGAGGAGTGCAGAAATCACTGGGCACGCTGGAAGCGGTGAATACGGCTTTGATGTCGTGTGTGCATCGGTTTCGACTCTAGCCATTAACTTTGTCAACTCTGTTGAGAAATTTGCAGGCTACGAACCGGATCTAGAATTAAACGAAGAAGAAGGTGGCTTCCTGCGGGTGACGATCCCGACAGATATTCCACCACATCAAAGAGAAATGACCCAACTATTCTTTGAATCATTTTTCTTAGGGATGGCAAACTTATCGGAGAACTCATCCGAGTTCATCCAAACAAGAGTTATCACAGAAAACTAACATGGAGGAAAACAATTATGTTGAAATTGAATCTTGCTAACTTGCAACTTTTCGCCCACAAAAAAGGTGGAGGTTCTACATCAAACGGACGTGATTCACAAGCAAAACGTCTTGGAGCTAAAGCAGCTGATGGACAAACTGTAACAGGTGGATCTATCCTTTACCGTCAACGCGGTACTCACATCTACCCAGGTGTGAACGTTGGACGTGGTGGAGACGATACTTTGTTCGCAAAAGTTGAAGGCGTAGTACGCTTCGAACGTAAAGGTCGCGATAAAAAACAAGTTTCTGTTTACCCAATCGCAAAATAATTGCTTTAAATAGCATAAAATAAGGCTTTCCGATATATTCGGATAGCCTGTTTTTTTGTTTTGATACCCACGGTGATACCCATATTCTAAAAACCAATGTAGGAAGCAAATTTGTCAGCAACTTCATTTTTTGCTTTTTGGGTAACGTGAGCATATATGTCCATCGTTGTTTGTATATTTTCATGTCCTAGTCGTTCCTGGACCTCTTTGATCGTTGCTCCAGCCTCAAACAGTAGGGAGCAATGTGTATGTCTGAATCCATGAGGAGTGATACGCTTGAAATCAGGATACCTTCTCCAAACTCGATTCAGCAAGTTATTGACATGTACAATACTTTTAGGGCTGCCTGATTCATTTTTAAATAATAAGCCTTTTGTACTGAATTTGTGCCAATCTTTCAAAATATCAATAGTCTTTGGATCCAGCGATATTGTTCGCTGGCTTTTTTTCGTTTTTGGAGTTTGAAATATGATTTTATTGTTTTCTCCCTTGGCTAGTGTTTGATTAACTTTTAGTTGTCCGCTCTCTAAATCAATATCGGTCCATCTTAATGCACCAACCTCATTCTTCCTCATTCCTGTGAAAGCCAACAGACGGAAGAAAGTGAGCATTTCTATGTCATCAAGCTTCTGGACCATTTCGAAAAAAGTTTTCAGTTCTTCTTTATTATAGAATTGTTCAAGCTCTTCCTTATCTTTCTTTTTTCTTTTTGGTTTTAGAGTTTTTCTCATTGGATTGCTATCAATTAATTCCATAGATATTGCATAATCAAATATCTGATTAGCAATGCTGATGATCCCAAAAAATCTCTTATAGTTCTCAGCCCATTTATTGACCTGAGCTTGGCATATGGACAGAGTAATTTTATTTATGGGCTTATCTCCAAAATGAGGGATAATAAGTCTATCTGCTTTGTCAATTTGACTAACATAGGTTGATTCTTTTACGGTATTTCTATAATGTTCTTTCCAAGTTTCATATACCTGTTTGAAAGTAGTAGTTGTATTTCTGGTTCTAAATGTTTTCTTCTCATAATCAGCCAAACACTTAGCTTCAGCCAGTCTAGCTTCACGTTCGGTTTTAAAACCACGCCTAAGAGTTACAATTTTCTTTCCAGTTAAAGGATCAATTCCATGATAGGCTTTAAAATAGTAAGCGAAACCATCACCTTTTTTATATTTTTTGATCATTGATTTTTACCTCATTTCTTGTTAAAATGGGTATAGTAAAGAGGGCTTTTTAATGCCATTCTTTCTATACAGCACATCCTCACATTTTAGCTTGCAGGCGGTGTGGGGATTTTTATTGCTTTTTGTTAATCTTCGTTGTAAAATAATATTGAAAGGTGGTGCAGTGACATGTTTTCTTTTTTTACTCGTATTAACAAAGAACAAAAACAAATAGAGCAATCTATAAAAGAAATGGAATTGCATCACAAGGAGTTCGCTGATAAAATTCATAAGGATATCCAAGTCGGTGAAGAAGAACTAACTTTAAAAAGAGAGCTGTTCAATCAAAGATATGGTCACTTATTTAGTCCTCGAAATAAATAGCAATAGGTCTTACTAGGTGGTCTCCTACATTAATGACACCAAACGAACTAAGCATAATACTTAGAATTGTAGTCGGTGCGTGTTTTATTATTTTGTTACCATCACTCATATATGATAAGTTGTTAGTTGTTTGTTCGTCAATAGTTGATGAACAAATACCTAACATTTTTATTTTTCTTTTACCTAGTTGCATAAAGCTGAGTTGGATATTTTGAACTCTAAGAAACTCTAGAGGCAAAATACTAAAGGTATCGTTAATCTTAACTAAATTTGTTTCAGGTAATAATTTTTTTAAGTAAGCTGACATATTTTTTAGTATATCAAAATTGTTCCAAGCGTTCGTTTCAAGCTCTTTTTGAATGTCTTTTGTTCTTGCTAAATACTTTTGTTTATCTTTTATTTTTGAGTATTCTGAGCGCAGTGATTTAAATTCGTCATATCCTGGGAGCATAAATCCAATTTCTTCAAGGTCGCTTGCTTCAGCTAACTGTTCAAAGTTGAAAGCTGTCAATTCTCCAGATGTAGAAATTAAGTCACCGTCTTTGTAATCAGTTAGTTTGATGAGTTGTTTTGCTTCAAGCCCATTAATAAGCAAATCTAATGAGTAATCATCAAGTGCAGTTTCTACTAAATTTTTGTTTGATTTGGAAAAGACAAAGTTATAGTTATCTATTGTTGTAGAAGAATAATCACCTTCAGCTTTTAATAAGGCTGAAATACCGACTGAACCTTTTTTTGTAGCTTGTTCTGTGCTCCCCTCTGTCCTAGCGTCACTTTCGCCATCTTCGTTCACTAATTTTGTAATCAAGCCTGAGTTAAGTTGTGCTAATAATGAATTAACTAGATTTGTATCTAAATAAATTATTTCTTTCATATTTTCTCCAATATCTTTTGTGAAGGTGATAATAAAAAGATCTAACTAAATAATTTTCTCAAACACCATTGTAGCCTGGATGCGATCTCCTCCACCTAGGCCCTTGCTGCCCCCGTTAGCTGTGCTAATGGTATGGAGTCGGTATCCTTTGGCAACTTGTTTGTTAATCACATCTTCAAGTTCAGTGAGGTTACCAGATCCAGTACCAAATAACTTTTCTTTAAGTGTTACTTGAAGCACAACATAGTTCAATCCAGATGCTCCTGAAGCTCCAGAAAAAGAACTTTCTTGTTTAACATTATCAAAAAATCCCATAATAATTCCCCTTTTAATTAATTAAAGATTTATATTCATCAATCACCATCGTTTCATTAGCGATGGTTTTTAAATTATACCGTTCCATAAAATGGATGTAATTAAATCCTGATACATCATCCAAAGTTTTTAATTCTTCTTCTAATAGATGATGAATCATGCTACGATCAGCTTGAAGTTCACACAATTCCCTATTTACCTCATACTGGACTGGAGTATGTTCTTTATGGCCCAATTCATGTAGGGCTACTTGTTTTTGATCTTGCTCCGATAGATTGATATCGATAGCAAGGACTTTTAACGCCGGATTGAAGAAGCCTGGGCTATGCCATTCACTCCCATCAAAGTAGCATAAGCTTACACCCTCAAGGGCACAAAGCTCTTTTACAGTCATATAAATGCACCTCTATTTATTTTTTAAGTGTGCCTCCAAGACTGCTGTAATAAAATCAATATCTTCTTCAGTAAGTGGTTTACCATCGAACAACATAGATTGCGCAGCAATGTCTCGAAGGTCAAGCGGTGCAGAAGCATCACCGCCTGTTGTAATTTTTGGATTATCAGTGCGTCCCAATAGGTAGTCGGTGGACACGTTGAAGTAGTCAGCGATTTCCGATATTCTCTCAGCGTTAGGTTTTTGAGATTTCAACTTATAGAGTGTATTTCTGCTGTAACCTAAATCCTCTTCTAGTTTCGTGAGAGAAATTCCCCTTTTATCGGCAAGTTCTTTAATTTTTTCGTATGTCGGAAACATTGTTAAATCAACCTTTCAGAAGCATAACAAAAAATATTTCAACTTTTTAGGTGTAAAACTGTTGACAAGACACCTAATTGGGTGTAAAATAGTTTTTGTAAGTTAATGAGTTAGTAAAAAACGAAGTTAAAACTTATCTAAAAATAAATAGCTTTGGCGAGCAAGATAATTGATAGATGTAAGGTTTTATCAAGTTTTTAACTATGCCTACATTTTAACCTTTTGGGTGAAAGTTGTCAAGCGTTTTATAAATTAATTTACTAACTCTTTAACTTTGTCCCTTGACAATTGAATAGAGCATGTGAGATAATATAGGGGAATTAAGGATTAGTTCTATATCATGGACTAGAAAAGACCCCAGGCTAACTTCCACATTAAGCTTGAGGTCTTTTTTTGACACTATTTGTCCTTGTTCAGCCATTTATCAGCTAAACGAAGAACAACACCGACCACAATCGGTCCGATGATAGTTTTAAGGATTAGTTCCATCATGGGCTATCTCACCTCCTTTCGCAGGCGGTGTAGAAGTGCCAAAAAATATTATATCACATGCTCTATCAGTTAGATAGGGCATTTTTTATTTTCAAAAAAGGAGGAAGTTACATGAGCCAACAACATCGCAAGTGGATCGAGCTTGTAAAAGATCGAATTGAAAAACGTGGATGGTCACAGACAGACTTGGCCATTGTTGTAGGTGTTAGTCCATCAGCTATTACACAACTTTTCAAAGATGGAAAAGGTAGTGATGACTTGAAGCTTCGTATTAACAAGAAGTTGAGAATTAATGAGTCGTGGGAAAAATTTGAGGAGTAGAGATGGAAAAAATAAAAATCAGAGAAGATGGTATCTACTTGAATAATCATAAATTAAAAGGTGTCCAGGCAGTCAAAACAAAAAGCACGGCTGAGAGCAACCATGCTACTGTTTATTTGAAGTTACTTGCCAAGTTGGTTTGAGTTGAGGTTAGTGATCACTTTTTTATTATATTGTACCAAATTTGGAAAGGAATACTATGAACGAAATTTTTAATTTTCACGGGCAAGAAGTCCGTACTATGACAATTGATGATGAACCTTGGTTTGTCGGGAAGGATGTAGCAGATATTTTAGGATATGCTAAACCTCTGGATGCAATTTCTCGGCACGTTGATGAAGATGACTCCGTGAAATACGGACTCACCGACAATCTAGGGAGAACACAAAACACTATCATTATCAACGAATCCGGTCTTTACTCTCTTATCTTATCCAGTAAATTACCTCAAGCAAAAGAATTTAAACGATGGGTAACATCAGAAGTTCTTCCAGCTATTCGCAGACAAGGTGGATTCATTCGAGAAGACTTAGATGAGGATGCCTTCATCGCTCTCTTTACTGGACAAAAGAAACTGCGTGAGCAACAGGCTAGCATGATTGAAGATATCGACTATCTCAAGAATGAACAGCCAATTCATCCAAGTTACGCTCAATCACTATTGAAGAAACGAAAAGCTCGTGTAGTTGCTTGCCTGGGTGGCGTTGACAGTCCAGCTTATGCTGATAAAATATTCGCTCAATCAGTCTTCAGACAAGCTGAGATTGATTTCAAGGATCATTTCAATATCAGTCGCTATGACTTACTACCAAAGAAATTCGCAGAAGCAGCACTCGCTTACTGGATGACTTGGGAGCCAAGTACTAACACTAAGATGAAAATCATGGAATTAAATGCGTACATCGCATAAAAAAAGCACCTGACCGAAGTTAGGCGCTCAACAAAAGAAACTACTTAAATTATATCACAAATTGGAGTTGGCAATGAATATTCTAAGTGAAGAATTTGAAAACGGAATAAGATCAGTGGTTCGAGTTCAATTTAAAGAATCTTTCACTGAATTCTTAGACCAGGAGATAGCAGAAAAGCGTTGGTTGTCACTAGAAAGTGCAGCACACTATGCGGATTGTAGTTCAAATACCATCAGAAAATGGATCAAGATGGGATTGAATCTTTATCAAATTGATGGAACAAAACGCATTGATAAGAATGAATTAGATCAATTCATTCAAAGTAATATCGTTATTTAGATAAATATAACAAGAAATGGAGATTAGAAAATGTTAGATGAAATTATTATTGGTGTATTGGTAATCGTGGTGTTATTTGAGGCGATCATGGTAAGTGCAATTAGCCAACGATGCAAAGAGTCAAAACGGGAATTAAAAAAGTTGCTCAAGGAAAAACAACAAATCGAAGAAGCCCGGCAAGCAATGCGTTTTGGATATCGTAGATAAGGAGATTAAATGTTATTAACAATTATTATTAGATTGGAGTAAAGAAATGTCAGATAACAAGAAATACTACTATCTGAGAGTTAAAGAAAATTTTTACGATAGTGACGAAATGATCATTCTAGAAAGCATGCCAGATGGTTTTCTATACTCTAACATTTTGATCAAACTCTATCTGAGATCTTTGAAAAACAATGGTAAGTTGATGTTCAATGATCGAATCCCATTCAATTCTGAAATGCTTTCAAAAATTACAAGGCATCCTGTGGCAGTAGTAGAAAAAGCTGTCAGCATTTTCAAAGAAATGAATCTAATTGATGTTTTGGACAATGGTGCCATTTTTATGCTAGACATTGAATCATTTATTGGAAAATCGAACACGGAAGCTGATAGAAAGCGTGACTATCGCAAAAGAATTGAGAAGGAAAAACAAAAATTATTGTTGGGACATTTGTCCGGACAAATGTCGGACGAACATCCACCAGAGATAGAGATAGAGAAAGAAATAGAGATAGATATAGAGAAAGATTTAGAGAAAAACACACTCAAAATCATCGCAGATGAATATCAGTCTCGTATTGCACCAATTGACGGAATCCAGTTTGAAACTTTAAAAGATTTCATCACTCTAGATGGCATGGAACCAGATGTGATCCTAAAAGCTATTAGTTTAGCTGCTGACAATGGTAAGAGAAATTTTAGCTATATTAGAGCTATTTTACAAAATTGGAAAAATGATGGATTATTATCAATTGCAGCAGTAAATGAACGAGAGAGAAAGTATCAGGAAAGTAAAACCAAAGGACAACCAACAAAGCAACAATCAAATGTTCCAGATTGGTCAAAACCAAATTATACCAATCAAACAAGTGATCAAGAGAAAAAAGCTTTGGAGGAGGCAAAGAATAGAATGCTACAGAAATTAGAAAAGGATGGAAAATAATGTTTATCTTAAAACATGGATCAAAACAAGCAAAACCATTTATAAAATCTGTAGTGGTTGGTGCAACCGGTCTAGATGTTTCATTTTCAGAGGAAACTAAAGCCATGAAATTCGTATCTCGTGGGGTTGCTATACAGGTAGGAAATGCTTTAAGAAAGTCATTTGGTACATTCTATCCAGTAGAAATTGAATAAGGAGTTGTAATGTATCATGGCAGGCTATACAAAAAATCAGATAGAACATTTTAAAGAGCAACTCAAGCTCTTAATGAAAAGCCATAACTTGACAGCTAGAAAATTATCCAAAGAAATAGGCTACTCAATGAATACTATAAGCAGTCTATTGACCGGCAAAACCAAAGTACACGAATATCACATAAAGATGATTTGCGAGTATTTTGAAATAGAAGAAAAACCCCTTATGGGTGATGCAGATGAGCTGGCTGATTATAAGCTCTATGAAAACGGGCGCTATTTATGTACTGATTCATTAAAGAAATTAAGCAAAATTACAGGGAAAGATAAATTGCTATTGAAATTCTATGCAGATCTAAATAGAAGAGGCAAAAAAACTGGTAATTTAAAACTCGTAAAAAAATAGAAAGAGGTAAAAATGGAGAATTTAATTTTAAACAAAGTAAAAAAATGGTTTATTGATCGAGATCTAGAAAACGGGGGCCGGCTAGATAAGCAGTCCTTAAAATTAAGTGAGGAATTTGGTGAGTTATGTGCAGGATTCTTGAAAAAGAATGAAGCACTAACAAAAGACAGCATTGGTGATTGTGCTGTAGTAGTTGTAGGTTTAGCATTGCTGATCAAAGAGGATGTACAGAGCATCTTTGAAGAGTCTGATAATATTAGGCGGAAAGAAGCAATGGACTGTTTCAAACTACTAAATGCAAACATCAGTGAGTTTCAACTATCTCAAGATTTAGCAAGTAAAGAAATGTGTCGGCATAACCTTGTGCGCATTGTGGCTTACTTGAAATCAATCAGCAATATTTTGGGTTATGAATTTCTAGAATGTTTCACTGGGGCCTATAACGAAATCAAAGATCGAAAAGGCAAATGGATTGATGGCTCATTCGTAAAAGAAGAGGATTTACCAGGTGAAGTATAAAATTATTGAATATGTACCGGACATGAAGGAAGAGCAGATGGGGACTTGTGAATTATGTTTTGGAACAGCAGGAGGAAAAAATGAATAAGCAAGATCTTATTGAGAAATATAAAAACCTTGAGGGTGTATGGGACGCAAATGGGGCGGAAATAGCTCGTCAATGCTTTTTACGAGACTTGAAACAATTGAATGAAATAGATACGAAAAAAGTCACAGTCCCTCAGTATGTGGCGGATTGGATTGAGAAGTGTAAAAACAAAGAAAAGAGTTTGCTTAACGCTCTTTTATACACGCCGGAGAAAGTCAATAGTTGGATAGGCGATTCAAAAAATCAAGAAACTTTTACACTCGCTTGGATCAATGGCTACCATATCGAAGAAAAAAAACGGTATTATGTGAAACTAAAAGCAGTAGATCAGTATCTCGTAAGGAATGAAGATGAGAATTTTTTAGGATTTTTACAAAGTAGATTAAAATCAAAATTCACCCGAAAACAATTAGAACAAGCTGAGCTAGGCTGGGTGTTTGATTGCGAAGGAATAGAAGTGAAGGAAGTAGAGTGATGGGATGGAACTATTTTTATGGTTTGTAATCAGCCTTGCCCACATATTAGCTATTATTTGGGCCATTTTGGTGGCTGTTCTATCAAATATAGAGGATGATAAAAAAGATGAAATTAGAGACATTAGTTAAAACAAGAAATGCATACCAGAGAAGACTGGAAGATGAGAAATTGTTCATATCTTTATGTAATCAAATAGGAAAACAAAATGCCACAGCGAACAAAGAATGGATGAAACGTAAAGTCAGAGATTTAGACAAGGAGATTGAAGAGTATGAACAAAAATCAATTACTGATTGTTAATATTGCAGCTCTATTTTTAATACTCTTTCTATCAAGCATAAATCTAAACACACGAATAAGAAGACTTGAGCAAGAAAATAGGGATTTGCAATGGGAAGTAGAAGAGCACGAATTAAGTATCCAGCGCATGGCTGAAAAAAATACAATGCAGGATACGATTCTAAATAAATTAAATCGTGAATATCAAATGCGTGAGCATGAACGTGCTCAGAAGTTAAAAGAAATTGCCGAACAGAACGGAGTAGGAGGATAAGAATAATGATTAACAATGTAACTTTGATCGGAAGATTAACAAAGGATGTAGAGTTGAAACGTACTCCTTCAGATATTGCAGCTGCACAATTTACAATAGCTTGTAACCGGAATTTTAAAAATGCCAACGGGGAATACGATGCGGATTTTGTAAATTGCGTGATGTGGCGTGAACAAGCTGAACGCTTTGCAAGCTGGACCAAGAAAGGGTACCTTGTAGCAATTGTTGGACGTATCCAAACAAGAAACTATGAAGGGACGGATGGTAGACGTATTTATGTCACAGAGGTTGTAGCAGAGAATTTTCAAATTCTAGAAAAACGTGATAATTCCGGCAATCAAAATTCGATGATGGAACAAATGCCACCTTCTCATGCTTCAAATCCAATGGACATCAGCGACGATGATCTTCCATTTTAGGAGGTATATATGATTATATTTGATGATTTCTATCGTGAAGAAGTTCGACGATGCTACAAAGAGATTGAAGCTCTTGAGGTAGAAAATAAAAAACTTAAAGAAAGAATAAGTCACTTCATACATTCTTCATGTGATAGCGAGTGGAAGAAGATCGTTAAAGATTTTAAGATTAAGAAACAAAATCGGAAGTGGAAAGCAAGATAAACTAACAGATATAGCGATTCAGGAAACGGAGGTGAAGAATGCAGCTTTTTGATGATATCGATGAAAAAGAAACAATAAGAAGGGCTAAGAAAAAGCTCTCAGAATATCCACGCTGGAGAGAAATAGCATGTGATGACCCAATTCAAAAAGTAACGCAGGAATTCACATTTCAACCAAGAGGAGGAGCAGGACCTAATAAAGCTGTTGAAAATTTAGCTGTTCGACGTGTGGATGCAATGATTGAGTTAGAAGAAATTGAACAAGCGGTAAGCAGGCTATTCAATTCTACTTATCGGTACATACTATTTTCCAAGTTTTTAAAAAATCCAAAAGATCTAAACTACGAAATTTACAACTATCTAGGTATAGAGAGGACTAAATTTCAGGAACTATACAATAATGCTTTGTTAGCATTCGCAGAACAGTATCGAGATGCTGTGCTAGTATGTAATAAAAAAACGGTATTTTTGCGGTAAAAATACGGTAAACATAACACAAATTATGACTTAAAATAGTATTATCAGAAAATGAAGGCGGTGGCTGGTAGTTTTTGTAGATCTCCTAATTGTATTTTTTGGTTAGCTGTTCACCAGGAGAAATTCGGGGTGGCATGGGTTCGAATCCCATACAGCTAATATTTTAAGTCAGTTCTAATGGACTGACTATTTTTATTTGAAAGGAGTAGGTAAATGCGTAAAGTAGAACCGATTCGTGATACAGATGATATTGAACGCATGAAAGATTACTTAAAGAGTAAGAATGAACGAGACTATGTAATGATGGTTACAGGGCTGTATTCAGGAATGCGAGTTAGTGATATCCTGCCCTTGAAAGTAAGAAGTGTTAAAGGAACTCACATTGAAGTTACCGAACGAAAGACAGGTAAAACAAAAAGGTTCGCTATTAATCCAGCTCTAAGAAAAGCATTGGATCATTATATAAAAGAAAATGAATTAAAGGATTATGATTACTTGTTCCCTTCGAGAAAGAAGGTTAACAATGAAGGTCTTAGAATAACACACATTGGTAGGGTGGCAGCATATCAAATATTAAGAGATGCAGGAGAGCATATTGGCTTAACAAACATCGGAACACATTCCATGAGAAAGACATTCGGATATCATCATTATAGAAAGAACCAAAATGTCGGAATATTGATGGAGTTATTTAATCATTCTTCACCAGATATCACTCTGGGTTATATAGGATTCAAGCAAGATGAGCTAGATAATAGCATGCTGAATTTTGCTTATTAAGGCTATGTATTTAACAAAATGAAATAAAGTAAATTCATTTATTGACGATGGCCCATTTAACTATGAGAGAGTAAGATGGAAAGTCTTATGATTCAAATTAACAGAATATAAGATATGTTAAATTCAAAGACCCTCCCCCTCTAATAAAATAACACCCATCAACTTAAAAATACCAGGCCTAATTATTACACCCTCCCTCATTAATTTACTCCCCCCTATCTAACAAAATAATACCCCCCACTATTCAATACCAGGGTATTGATACCGAATAAGGGAACAAGGGTAAGGTGTGCAGGATGATATAAAACAGAGAAGACAATCGAGGTATACAATGAAAGAACTACGGGCAGATCGTAATGGACCACATCGAGTAGCATTTGAAAAGAATAAGAAGATACTACTCAAGACTCAGAATACCTGTGGGATCTGTGGTCAACCTGTAGATAAATCACTCAGGTATCCCCACCCACTATCCCCAGTGATAGACCACATCATTCCAGTGAATAGGAATGGACATCCATCAGACATCAAGAACTTACAGCTTGCGCATTGGCAATGCAATAGACAAAAGTCTGATAAGTTATATGCTGAACAAAATTTTGAAAAAAATGCAATTGTTGGAAATCGCAATTTGCCACAATCAACCAATTGGCTGAAATACCACAGTTGACCCAGAACTGATAGGGGGGTTACCCCCTCCCCTCGGTTCTGGCCGAGCTTCACGCCGTCACTGTACATATTTTCTCGTGCCAAAACGAAAGGATAAGAAATTGGAATTAAGAGGAATTGAATATCTCAGAAGAAAATTAGAATCTTGCAGGACCAGGGTTAATTTGAGGTATAAACATTATGCTATGAAAAACAATGACACTCCAATCGGAATCACTATCCCTCTAAATGTCCGTGCTCAATACAAATCGACGTTGGGCTGGACTGCTAAGGGGGTTGATAGCCTTGCAGATCGTTTAGTATTTCGAAAATTTGAAAATGATGATTTTGAAGTTACTGAGATTTTTGAACAAAACAATCCTGATATTTTCTTCGATAGTGCGATATTATCAGCCTTGATTGGATCGTGTAGTTTTATCTACCTTTCTAAAGGGGAAAATGATGAAGTGAGATTGCAAGTGATTGAATCAAGCAATGCAACAGGAATCATTGATCCAATCACTGGTCTATTAGTCGAGGGATATGCGGTGCTGGCTCGTGATGATTATGGTCAACCAATCCTAGAGGCCTATTTCGAACCAAATGCTACTCACTTTATTCCAAAGGGGCAAGATCATTATTCAGTTACTAACCCAGCTAATATTCCATTATTGGTACCTGTCATTCATAGACCTGATGCAGTTCGTCCTTTTGGTCGTTCACGGATTACTAGAGCAGGGATGTATTATCAAAAGTACGCTAAACGGACTTTAGAACGGGCTGATATTACTGCTGAATTTTACTCTTGGCCACAGAAATACATCATTGGACTAGATCCTGATGCGGAACCTCTAGAAAAATGGAAAGCAACAGTTTCTAGTCTACTAACCATCTCAGCAAGTGACACTGGAGAAAAGCCTAGCATCGGACAGTTTACAACTGCTAGTATGACACCATTTACAGAACAGTTGAAAACAGCAGCAGCTGGATTTGCTGGAGAAATGGGACTGACTCTGGATGATTTAGGATTTGTTTCAGATAATCCATCATCTGTAGAAGCTATTAAAGCTAGTCACGAGAATTTGCGTTTGGCAGGACGGAAGGCACAACGTTCACTAGGAGCTGGCTTCCTGAATGTAGCTTACGTAGCCGCTTGTTTGCGTGATGAGTTTCATTATGAAAGAAGCCAATTCGTAAAAACAACCGTTAAATGGGAACCGTTATTTGAAGCGGATGCTAATATGATGACCATGATTGGTGATGGTGCTCTTAAATTGAATCAGGCGTTACCTGGATACATCAGTGCTGAGACAATTAGAGACCTTACTGGTATTGCAGGTGATATGTCTGCTGTGCCTGTGGTGAAAGAAGGAGATCCAGATGGAACATGATGTCTTACCTGGTATCCTAAAAGAAGTACAGGAACGCTTTGAAAGCGAATATGGGAAGAGCGAGGTTGTTAGTCGAGCTTTTGCAGAATTACAAGCCAAAAAAGCAACTTATAAAACAGCAAATGAGTTTGCGATAGAAGTTGGAGAGATTCTTTCTAAAGCTCTAGGAGCTTCTCTGAGTGCCGATAAATTACCAGATGGTAAAATGTATTATAATATCGCTCAACGTTTGTTGACGGACGTTCTAGGTCGTAATTATGAGATAATAAGCGGTTATACTAGAGATGTTCAGAAAAAACTAAATACAGATGCAAAAATCAGTTTGAAAGTACAAGTTCCTGAATTGAATCAGGATAGGGTCGCTGGAATAGTTAATCGATTGGCATCTGAGGAAAATTTTGAAGATGTCAGTTGGTTGTTTGGTGAGCCAATCGTTAATTTTTCTCAGTCTATCATAGATGATAGTATTCAAAAAAATGCTGAGTTTCATCATAAATCTGGATTACAACCTGAAATTATCAGAAAATCTTATCTCCATTGCTGTGATTGGTGTCAAGAGGTTCAAGGAAGCTATAGATATCCAAGAGTTCCAAGAAATGTTTATAGAAGACATCAACATTGTCGCTGTACTGTTGACTATGATCCAAAAAGTGGAAAAGTTAAAGACATTTGGAGCAAAATTTGGAGAAAAACTGATGAAAGTGATAAGATAGAAGCAAGAAAAGATATCAATGGTAAATCTCAAATGAGCGAAGTGAGAAAACTTGCGCTTCAAGAAGGAATTTCCTCAAACCCTATCAAAAAAAGTCGTAAAAAACTAACAGAGAAGCAAATCATTGATGCGGTTGGTGGTGGAGATAAAACCAAAGGATCATGTTCATCAGCAGCATTTGCTTACATAGGTAATAAAGGTGGTTATACCGTTTTAGATTTTCGAGGAGGGGAAAGCTGTGACTTTTTCTCTAGAAACAGTAGAATCCAAATGATAGGAAACCTTCCTGGTGTCAAAATGCATGTTGTTAAAAATACAAATGACTTTACTGCTGTCAGAGAATTGTTAGAAAAGGTAGAATCTGGGAACGAATATTATTTAGCGGCAGGTAGACATGCAGCTATCATAAGAAAAAATGAAGGCCGTTTTGAATATTTGGAATTACAATCCAGAATATCAAACGGGTTTAAACCATTAGATAACATTGTTTTGAAAGAAAGATTCAAGTGTAAAAAAACACATAGTACAAGACATGGTAAGTATGAAGTGGATAGTTGTATTATCGATTCGGATTCATTGAAAGATAATCCTGAGTTCCATAATATATTGAGTTTCATTAACACAGCCGATTCTAAACAAATGAAAGGAATTGAAGGCCATGAAAGATGATTATGAAGAAATAAACTGGTCTGAATATTGCTATAAAGAAAATCACGATGACAAAATTTGGTGGGTTGATACGTCATGGTTTGCTAGAGGGTTGATGTTATTTACGTTTGATAAGGAAAAGTTCTATAACCTTTTCGAAGATTACCCTCAAAACATGACCTCAGAAGAGGTTGAAATCTTCGATAAAGAAAATCCATTTTGGGCTGAATTCTTTTCAGACCGAAAATAAGAATACTGAAGCACTCGAAAGGGTGCTTTTATTGTGGCTTTGATTAGGAGGTGATCCAATATCTCCCAGCGATAGGGTTATCATGCGATTACGATTGAAAGGTTATAGTATGGCTAGGAAAAAACTTGGCAATCAGAATCCTACTCAATCGGTGATTTTAAAATACGTCAAGAAAAATTCATTAGCAAATGAAGCGATTGATCTTTACGAAAAAACTGGTCTTTCTTGCTATTCTTGGCAAAAAAACCTTCTACTACCTATGATGGCTGTTGATAAAAATGGCTTATGGGTGCATCAGAAATTTGGATACTCTATTCCTCGACGGAACGGAAAGTCAGAACTTCTTTACATTTGTGAAATTTGGGGGCTGCATAAAGGACTAAACATCCTTCACACCGCTCATCGTATTTCCACTTCTCACGCCTCATTTGAAAAGGTTAAACGTTACCTAGAGAAAATGGGATATGTGGATGGTGAAGATTTCAACTCTATCCGTGCCAAAGGACAGGAACGGATTGAATTATATAAAACTGGTGGTGTGGTCCAATTCCGTACCAGGACATCAAACGGGGGTCTTGGTGAAGGATTCGATATGCTGATCATTGATGAGGCACAGGAATACACAACAGAGCAGGAATCTGCTTTGAAATATACTGTAACCGATAGTGCCAATCCAATGACTATCATGTGTGGGACTCCTCCTACACCAGTTTCCAGTGGTACAGTCTTTACTAAGTATCGAGAAACGTGCTTATTCGGTAAAGGAAAATACTCTGGCTGGGCTGAATGGTCTGTGTCTGAAGAAAAAGAGATTGACGATGTGGATGCCTGGTATCATTCAAATCCATCAATGGGTTATCACTTGAATGAACGAAAAGTAGAAGCTGAGCTAGGTGAAGATAAACTAGATCATAATGTTCAACGTCTAGGTTTCTGGCCTACTTACAATCAGAAGTCTGCTATATCTGAAACAGAATGGAACGAATTAAAAGTATCTGATATTCCTGATCTTGTCGGACAATTATTTGTTGGGATTAAGTATGGACAAGATGGTACAAACGTTGCCATGAGCGTTGCAGTTCGGACGAAAGATGGACGTTTTTTTGTCGAAGTTATAGATTGTCAATCTGTGCGAAATGGGAATGACTGGCTAGTGGCTTTTCTGCGTAGTGCAGATGTGGCTCAAATTGTTATTGACGGTGCAAGTGGTCAAAAGATTCTAGATGAAGAATTGAAGGACTACAAAATTAAGAATGTTATCTTACCAACCGTTAAAGAGATCATAGTGGCAAATGCTCTTTGGGAGCAGGGTATTTATCAAAAAAATATCTGCCATGCTGGACAACCATCTCTATCAAAAGTGGCTACTAACTGCGATAAGCGTAATATTGGTTCAAATGGTGGTTTTGGTTATCGCTCTCATTTTGACGATATGGATATTTCTTTGATGGACAGCGCTTTGCTTGCGCATTGGGCTTGTGTAACCACTAAGCCTAAGAAAAAGCAAAAAATCAGTTATTAAAAAGTAGCAGTCTAAGAACTGCTTTTTTTGATGATAAAATTACCGAACTGCCGGGAAAGCAGGAGAAAGGAGACATGAGAATGTCAGAATTTAAACCAATTACTACACAAGAAGAATTTGATGCTGCTATTAAGGCCCGCTTATCTCGTGAGAAAGAGAAATACGGAGACTATGACCAGATCAAATCTCGTGTTACCGAATTGGAAGAAGAAAATATTAGCTTGAAGTCAACTATTGAAGCTAATAAGCAAAGTAAGGATGATTCAGACAAGCAACTCGAAGAAATGCAGAAGCAAATCGCTGGTTATGAGACAGCTAATCTGCGAACTCGGATTGCTTTGCAAAATGGATTGCCTTATGACTTAGCTGATCGCTTGCAAGGTGCTGATGAAGAAAGTTTAACAGCAGATGCGGAGCGTTTGGCATCATTCATCAAACCCATTGAACATGTCGCACCAATGCGGAACCTAGAGCCTGCTCTAGAAAAGAATGAAAACACGTCTTATAAAAACCTAGTACAAGGTTTAGTTTTTGAAGAATAAAGGAGTAATATTATATGACAGATCAACTATCAAAAGGTACATTATTTGACCCAATGCTTGTGACAGACCTCATCAACAAAGTTAAAGGTCACAGTTCATTGGCTAAATTGTCTAATCAGCAAGCTATTCCGTTTAATGGATTAAAGGAATTTACATTCTCATTAGATGCTGATGTAGATATCGTTGCAGAAAACGGGAAGAAAACGCATGGTGGTGCAAGTCTAGAACCTGTAACTATTGTGCCTATTAAAATCGAGTATGGTGCTCGTGTATCTGATGAGTTCATTTATGCATCAGAAGAAGCTAAAATCGATATTTTGAAATCATTTAATGAGGGATTCGCTAATAAAGTAGCTCGTGGTATTGATATCATGGCTTTCCATGGTGTTAATCCACGTACTAAACAAGAGTCTACAGTAATTGGTAATAACTGCTTTGATAAAGCTGTTACCCAAACTGTTAATTTCACGGATAGCAATCCAGATGCAAATGTTGAAGATGCAGTGAAAATGATTCAAGGAGCTGACAATATCGTTAGCGGTATGGCTATTGATACTACATTTTCAAGCGCACTTGCTAGCATGAAGAATGCAGCTAATGAGCGTCTTTATCCAGAATTGGCATGGGGAGCAAATCCAGGTGCTATTAATGGTTTACCTGTAGATGTAAATACAACGGTTGGACTTAATGTTGGGACAAACAAGGATGTTGCTATTGTTGGGGATTTCGCTAACATGGTGAAATGGGGATATGCTAAGCAAATCCCACTTGAAGTTATTCGATATGGTGATCCAGACAATTCTGACAAAGACTTGAAAGGTTATAACCAAGTATATCTTCGTGCTGAAATTTACCTAGGATGGGGAATCTTGGACAACAATAGTTTTGCTCGTGTTGTGAAAGCGGGGTAGTATATGGAATACATTAATGTAAAAACAGGGGCTACTATTGTTACTGAAAATGCAATTAGTGGAGGCGATTGGGTTCCAGCTGATCAAGTTGAAAAAAATGTGGGTTCCCAAGAAGAAGCGACAGATAGTCAGGGAGATCTGACTATCTCCCAAATTAAAGCTCGCTTAGATGAGTTGGGCGTTAAATACGACAAAGGAGCTAAGAAGGCTGACCTTCTTGCTCTTTTAGAACAACATGAAGGGTAAATAAAATGACAACATTTGCGACAGTTGAAGACCTTGAAACTTTGTGGCGTTCTTTGAAATTTGATGAACGAGGAAGAGCTAAGGCACTGTTGGAAATTGTGTCAGATTCTCTTCGTGAGGAAGCTAAGAAAGTCAGCAAAGATTTAGATAAGATGGTGCTTGACAGCCCATCTTATCAAAGTGTTGTGAAATCTGTTACTGTGGATGTGGTTGCTCGTACATTAATGACATCAACCGATCAGGAGCCAATGACCCAAATGGCTGAGTCTGCTATGGGATATTCTTTTAGTGGCTCTTATTTGGTGCCTGGTGGTGGCTTGTTTATTAAGGACTCTGAACTGAAGCGTTTAGGCTTCAAAAAGCAAAGATATGGGGTGATTGATCTTTATGGGACGAATTAAAGGTATTACAATCACTCTTATAGAAAGCGTTGAGAAGGGAAGGGATGACTTTGGTCATCCCATTTTTGAGGAAGTTGAAACATTGGTGGATAATGTCCTCATATCTCCATCTTCAACGGAAGATATCACAAGCCAGATGAATCTAACTGGACGGAAAGCAGAGTATACTCTAGCAATACCAAAAGGTGATCTTCATGATTGGGAAGATAAAGAAGTTTTATTTTTCGGTAAGAGATGGAAAACTTTTGGGATTCCTCTTGAAGGGATTGAGGAAATGCTTCCTTTGGTCTGGAACAAGAAGGTGATGGTTGAACGCTATGAGTGATATTAAGTTTAAGCTCAATCGTGCTGGAGTGGCTGAATTGATGAAATCTGCTCCTATGCAAAATGTCCTTTCTCAATATGCATCTGATATTCAAGCTAGATGCGGTGATGGATATGTAAAAGATATTCATGTAGGTAAAAATCGTGCTAATGCAATGGTTAGTGCAAAGACCTATAAAGCTAAGAAGGACAATATGAAAAACAATACTCTTTTGAAGGCGGTGGATTAAATGATTGAAATTGTTATCAAGAAATATCTTGACGGCCATTTATCGGTACCGTCTTTTTTTGAGCATGAAACAAACATGCCAAAAGAGTTTGTAATCCTTGAAAAGACTAGAGGATCCAAGAAGAACCACGCCAAAACTGCAACCTTTGCTTTTCAGAGTTATTCAACCAGCATGCAGAAAGCTGCTGAATTGAATGAAAAAGTGAAACAAGTTATCGAAAACATGATTGAACTGAATGAAATCAGTGGAATTCATTTAAACAGTGATTACAATTTTACAGACACGGAAACTAAAAAATATCGTTATCAAGCGGTATTTGACATAAATTATTTTTAAGAAATGGAGAATGGAATGGGATCAGAAGCTCAAACTACTCAAACAACATCGTCATCATTAGTGACGACAGCAAAACCTAAAATTGGGGGGGCAATCTATTCAGCACCTACTGGGACTCCTCTACCAACAGATGCTACAACCGCCTTAAATGCTAAATTTTTATCTCTAGGATATATCTCAGAGGATGGCTTGGAAAATGAAAATAGCCCTGAATCTGAAAACGTCAAAGCATGGGGTGGTGACATCGTACACTCCTCACAAACAGAAAAACCCGATACTTTCACTTATACATTAATCGAAGCATTGAACGTCAATGTGCTTAAGGAAGTGTACGGTGCTGATAATGTTAGTGGGGATCTTAAAACAGGTATCACTATTAAGGCTAATTCAAAAGAATTAACTAGCCATTGCGTTGTGGTAGATATGATTTTGAAAGATGGTACTATGAAACGTATTGTTATTCCTCAAGGAAAAGTAACAGGTATCGGAACTATCTCTTACAAAGATGCTGAGACAGTCGGATACCAAACAACTCTTACAGCATTCCCAGATGGCGAAAGCAATACTCACTACGAATACATCAAAGGAGCTTAATACATGTCAGAAACTAAATCATTTAAAGGGACTACTAAAACAGGTTTTCCATTCGATATCAGTATGGAACGGATGGAAAATTATGAGGTCGTAGAAACTATTGCTGAAATCGATGAAAACCCTCTTGTACTACCTCGATTGCTTAAATTGTTGCTCGGTGATCAGGTGGCAGCATTGAAAGATCACGTCCGTGGTGAAGATGGAATGGTACCAACTCAGAAGTTGATGGATGAAGTACGGGACATCTTCGAGTCACAGAATGTAAAAAAATAGTAACCCTTTCCAGAATGATCAAAACTGATGAAGATGCTTTGATTTGTGATTTAGCTGAGACGTATCGCATTTATGATTACAGACAGCTACCTGCATATCAGGTAGCTGTTTTTTCATTTGGTCTGCGTGATGATTCAAGGATAAAAGTTGCAATGTCAGGGCAGAATGTACCAACTGATTTATTAATCCAGGCAAGTATGTTGGATCGATTATCTATGCTTGTATGGATGAAAACCAAAGATGGACAACAGGGCAAAAACCGTCCGGCTTCAATGGTTGATAGTCTTCTCAAGGTTGAGAAGGAAAAGGAACAGATGGTATTTACATCTGGAGAGGAATTTGAAGAATACAGAAGTAAATTGTTAGAAAAGATTGGAGGTGGTAATTAATGGCGACAGAATTAGGTCAAGCATATATCCAAATTATGCCATCAGCTCGTGGAATCAAGGATATGATTAAGAAAGAGCTTGGCTCTGAAATACCACAAGCAGGGCAGGAAGCAGGGGAATCTTTGAGTTCTAAGATGCTAAGTGTCGCAAAAAAAGCAATAGCAGCCGCCGGAATAGGTAAATTCTTCTCTGCATCATTGACAGAAGGAGCCAATCTTCAACAATCGTTAGGTGGGATTGAAACCTTATTTAAAGGTTCTGCTGACACGGTTAAAAAGTATGCTAACGAGGCATATAAAACAACAGGGTTATCAGCCAATGCCTACATGGAGAATGTAACAGGCTTTAGTGCCAGCCTTCTTCAATCGTTAGGTGGTGATACTCGGAAGGCAGCAGATGTTGCTAACATGGCTATGGTCGATATGGCAGACAATAGCAATAAGATGGGGACATCTATGGACCGTATTCAAGATGCTTACCAAGGATTTGCAAAGCAAAACTATACAATGCTGGATAACCTTAAGCTAGGGTACGGTGGTACAAAAACTGAAATGCAACGCTTACTAGCTGATGCACAAAAATTGACTGGTGTTAAGTATGACATCAATAACCTATCTGACGTGTATCAAGCTATCCACGCTATCCAAGAGAATCTAGACATTACCGGGACAACTGCTAAAGAGGCTGCGACTACTTTTAGTGGATCATTCGCATCTATGAAAGCAGCTGCTCAAAACGTCTTAGGGAAATTAGCTCTCGGTGAAGATATTATGCCTTCATTGCATCAACTTTTTGGAACCGTTAAAACCTTCCTTGTAGGTAATCTTATTCCAATGGTATGGAATGTGTTGAAAGGAATTCCCCAGGTTTTAGCTGCTGCACTCGGTGAGCTTATGCACACGCTTTTTGGAGACTACATTGGAGAAAGCATTATGAATGATCTTTATGATGTTTTTGATAAAGTAGGAGGAGTTGTCAGCACTATCTATGATATGATTTTCGGATCATTGAGTAAGAAAGATAATATAGATTTTTTAAAGAAGCTAGGAATCAATGAGAAAACAGCTAGTAGCATTGTGAACATTGGCGATAATATCCGAACCATGTTTGAAAACATTGGTGCTGTTATTAGTAACGTTGCTGGGATTGTTGGAGAATTTATTAGTGATCTTTTTGGACTTGCTAAAAGTAAAGATAGTGTTGGAGGAGTAGCTTCAGCTTTTGAAGCCATTACTAAAGTTTTAGCTGATGCATCAGGTAAGGTAAAAGATTTTACAAAGTGGATGCGTGAGAATAAAACAGTTATGGATATTGTTAAATCTGCTCTAGCCGGAGCCTTAGCAGGTTTTTTGGCATTTAAAGCAATTACAACTATTCAATCTATTATCACAGGTTTCAAATCAGCACTTTTAGCAGTCAAAGGCGCAGTTTTAGCTTTTAACGCTGCAATTGCTGCTAACCCACTCGGAGCATTAGTAGTTGCTATTACTGCTGTTGTAGCTGCACTAGTCTGGTTTTTCACCCAAACAGAAACGGGTAAGCAGATTTGGAGTGCTTTTGTTGATTTTGTAGTAGGCTTGTGGAATGGTCTAGTAGAGTTCTTTTCAGGTTTATGGGCAACCATCTCAGAAGGTGCAATAAACCTTTGGAATGGTGCTGTAGAAGTCTGGAATAGTGTGATTGAAGGAATAAAAATTGCTTGGAACGGAATAGTAGAATTCTTTGTTGCTCTGTGGGAAGGTATTTCTAGTACCGCTACAGCTGCATGGACCACAATTACAGAAACAGTAATGGCTATTGTCCAGCCTTTTATTGATGTCTTTATGTCGATTTGGAACGGAATGAAAGATGGTCTGGGTCAGATTTTCGAAGGCATTAAAACGATTTTTAGTGGAGCCTGGGAATTAATAAAGAGCATTGTAATGGGGGCAGTATTATTTATCATTGATTTAGTAACTTTAGACTTTAAAAAAATGGGTGAAGATCTAGGATTGATTTGGGAAAGTATCAAATCTGCAATATCAATGATTTGGGATGGTATCTGTACTTATTTTAGTGGAATCATTTCTACAATCATAGGGTACTTCACTGGTGCTTTCGAAGGACTAAAGACATTTTTATCTGGAATTTGGGATTCTATAAAGGAAACTGCAATAGCAATGTGGAATGCTATATGTCAAGCTATTCTTGGCATTATAGATGCTTTTGTGGCTAGCGCAAAAGCTCTTTGGGAAGGTTTTAAATCTTTCATGTCAGGATTATGGGAAGGTATCAAATCTACAGCAATAGGCATGTGGGAAGGCATCAAATCAGGCCTTGGTAGTATTTTTGATGGAATTGTAACTGGTGCACAAAAGGCATGGGACACCATGAAAAATGGAGTTAAAAACCTATGTTCTGGCATTAAAGGTTTTTTCTCTGGCCTAGCAAATATCAACCTTTGGGATGCTGGTAAAGCTATTCTTGACGGCTTCTTAGGGGGATTGAAAAGTGCGTATAATGGTGTTAAGAATTTTATCGGTGGTATTGCAGACTGGATCCGTAAACACAAAGGGCCCATTTCTTATGACCGTAGATTATTAATCCCTGCTGGTAAAGCTATCATGGGAGGATTCGATGCCTCTTTACAAAATAGTTTTAAAGATGTGCAAAGAACTGTTGGTGGAGTAGCTGGATGGATTTCAAATGCATTTTCAGGAGATGATTTTGACTTTGGTTCAGGAGCATCTTTCAGTAGAGACATCACATCCACATTACAGATGCCTAGCTCAAAATATGACCCAACTGAGTCTAGAATGGTGTCTGAGATGATGATTCTGAGATCAAGTTTAGATACTTGGCTTGAGAAGATATCAAACAAAGACTCTAATACTTACTTAGATGGAGAAAAAATGGCAATCAATGCTTATCAACGTCAAGGGCGAATCATGGCTAGAGAGGGGATCTAATGGCAGTAAATTTTCTGATTATCAATACTTTTAACACAAACACTATATCAGAAAGCGTAGTGACTGATTTTGGAGATATAAAAGGTGCTATACCTCGATATGATGAGCAGAAGAAACTGTTTGGAATGAATGGCCAGTACAACATTGAAGATGGTGCTTACGATGGCTATGAGCGCACTTTCAAGTTGTTTGTTAAACGATATGAGGATGCTCAAGCCATTATTAATGCATTCCAGAAGCAAGACAATGTTTTGGAATTTAGTTATCAGCTTGGTAGTATTTATTATGCTGATTTACTCGAATCAGAAATATCACTTCATGGGCAAAATAACTGGATTGTCAGTATTAAGGTGTATCAACATCCTTTCAGATATGCCAAAAATGTCCAAGAAGTCGTACTGTTAGGACAAGGCACGATTACTAACCCAGGTACAATCTATTCAGAACCTATCATTACGATTGAAGGACAAGGAGAAGTAACCCTAACGATTGGCAACCAGACAATGGGATTAAATCTATCAGGTGGAGCAAGAATTGACTGTAGGCAGCGGAAACAAAATGTTTATACATTAAATGGGCAACTCAAGAACACCTTGCGAACAAGAGGACCATTTTTTGAACTGCCAAAAGGAGTCACAGGAGTAACTACATCTGGTAATGTTTCTAAAATCAAAATTCAAGGGAATTGGAGGTATATCATTTGATTTATTTAAAAGAGGGGAATATCCCTCTTAATTTGTGTACGGATGATGATATCAGCCAGCAAGAAAATAATACTTATCAGCTTACTTTCAAGTATCCCTTTAGTGATGAAAAATGGATCTTACTACAAAATGAAGTACATCTACTGGCAGACGATTTATCAGGTGAACAAGAATTTGTAATTTTTGATATCCAGAAAGAGCACGGATATATCACAGTATATGCCAATCAAGTAGCAACGTTGCTAAACGGATATAGCATCCGTAAGATCAATGTAGATCGAGCGAATGGTTTTACTGTGATGAACAAGCTAGTAGAAGGGCTAAAGAGAGAATGCCCTTTTACTTTCTTTTCTGATATCTCTGAATTACATACTTTAAACATAGAGAATGTATCAGTAATTGATGCACTTCTAAAAGGTCAGCACTCAATTATTGGTCAGTGGGGTGGTGATTTAGTCAGAGATAAATACTCAGTGAGATTGTTAAAAAATGGAGGGATTGAGAATCAATCTCTTTTTATGTATAAGAAAAATCTTTCTGAGTACAAAGAATCCACTACTACTAAATCACTTAAGACTAGAATTCATTTTCGTAAGGTAATTACTGCATCTGGAGAGGGAGAGAAGGACCAAGTTCTTGAGGCTACTGTAGATAGTCCACTTGTAGATAAGTATAAGCATATCTATGAGGATGATATGGAAGTACAAGACCAGGATGTTAAAACCATTGAGGATTTAAAAGAGTATGGTAAGAAATACTTTCAATCAAGTCTTTGTGATTTGCCAGATGAGAGCTTAGAGATTGATGTGTTGGGTCATGCTGATCAACCAGTAAAACTATTTGATACAGTATCAATCTTTTATGAACTCTATAATATTGATATTCGCAAAAAGATTACCAGCTATAACTACAGTCCAATGTCTAAAAAGTTGAAGAAGATTGGATTTGGCAAAATCTCACGTTCCCTAGGTGGTGCGATTGGCAAAATCGTTGACGAGGCAGTCAAAGAGAAAATTGCTAGTCATGATGCTGAATACGATGCTAAGGTTCAAAAATTAGTTGATAATGCTAATGCTGAATATGAGAAACGAGCTAAGGAAATTGAAAGTAAGGTCACAGATGGCATTGAGGAAGCAAAGGCTAAAGCTGAAGTAGTCAAAGAGGAAATCTCAGCTCAAGTAACCGAGAAGATCAATGTAGCAAACCAAGCTAACAAAAATGAAATTCTGGAAGAGTTTAAGGCTCAATACAATGGCATCGAAGTCAATATGGAAGGCTTGAAAGCTACTACTGATAAATTAAAGACCAGTGATGAAGATATCAAGAAAATAATCAATGACTTTAAAGATCAAACACAAAGCCAATTTGTAGGAGTCCAAGGCGCACAATCACGATTTGAACAGACCACAGAAAAAGCTATCTCTGACCTGACCAATGTAACGAATGGCAAAGCTGATCGGTCATTTGTTGAGCAGACGGTAGCAGGAGTCAAAGAAGAGTTCACTTCAATAGGTGCTGGTGGTGGCCCTAACATGCTCAGGAACTCAAGAGCAGACGAGGGCCTGAAATATTGGACTGAGCCAAATGGAAAGATGAGTTTTACTGCCCATCAATATTATTTTAACGGACAGAAACGCATGTTTCTATTGAGCAATGGTGCATCCGTTCACAGCCCACGCTTCATCATCAAGCAAAATACAAATTATATGCTTAATTTGATAGCTTTTGACGCCAACACTGCAAGGGTTAAGATCACTTTTTGTAAACGTAGAAAGGGGTCTATTAATGACTTTGACGAAAAACAGGTAATTTTTGATAAGACTGGATCGCCAGCATTTAATTCAGACAAGGCCATCAAAAAAACTTTCAGTTTTAACACAGGAGCTTTTGATGAAGGGTACCTACTTTTTGAATACCAAGGTATGGCCGGGCGCTGGTCTGGTATGTTTATGACTGAATTGGATTTTTATGAAGGAAGCAATGACCGTAAATGGCAGCCTAATCCAGAAGATCAAAATTATCTAGTAGAGCAAGCACAGGCCACTTTTGAGAAGACAGTGGAAGGCCTAATCACTCAATTAACGAAATTAGAGACAAAGACTGGTCCAAGTGGTGAACTCGAGCAACGCATGCTGACCTACTCTGAAAAAGCTGCTGTTGATGCTGTAAAAGCAACAAGGCAGATTTTAGAACAAGGATATGTTGCCAAGTCTCAATATACGGAAGATGTAGCTGGAATCACAAGAAGATTTGATGAAATTATTCAGGCCGGGGAAAACTTGCTTAAAAACAGCGGAAATCCCCAAAATGTAGAGGGTTGGGGGTATTATGATCCTGGAGTGAGTCCAGTAGTAACAGTCTCAACTAATCCAATCTACTACAATGAAGCCAGAAAACTCTTTAAGATCGAAAATGCAAGTGACACTACTAAAGCAGCAGCATCTCAACGCTTCAACACCAAGAGAAATACAACTTACACGATCTCATTTGATGCAATTGGATCAGACAATCTTAAACCTGCAACATTCTACTTCCTAGCAAGGAAGAAAAGCGAGACGGCAAACTTTTCAAAAGTTTTCACTCTTGCTGACAAGATCGCTATTCCACAAGATAGAATCACACGCTACTATTTCACAGTCAATTCTGAGGAATACGATGAAGCATTTTTGAGATTTGACAACACTGGATCATCAAATGGACAGACTTCAAGTCTTTGGTTCGGTGACATTGATGTCTATGAAGGTTCTATCAAGAGAGCGTATCAACCGCCTACTGATGATGGATCCTCAGTAATTGAAACCAAACTTGCTGAGTTTAAACAAGGAATTGATGGGCAGTTTTCAACATTTTCTACAGAATTAGGAATGAGGCTGTCCAGTCAAAACTCTGTACTCAATGACAAGTTGGATGATTTTAAAGACAGCATCAACGGGCGCTTTGCTAATTATCAGCAAACAGTCAATGGTCAAGTAGCAACGATTGTCAGCCAGTTTGATGGGGTTTTGAAGAAAACAGACATCAACATCACAGATGGCCAAATCTCTTTTGGGACAGGTAAGACTATCAACGGACGAACTATCAGTTCATTGCTGGTTCAGGAACCAGAAGCCATTGCTTTGATTGCCAAATTGATCAAGGTTAAAGGTGACATGGTAGTTGATGGGTCTATTTTAGGCCGTCATATCGCAAGTGAGAGTGTGGAAACTGGACACATGAAAGCAGGATCAGTCACTACACCAATTTTGGCTAGTAATGCAGTGACAGCAGACAAGCTACAAGTTGATTATGCTTTGATTCAAAAACTGCTTGCTAATCAAGCATTTATTAGAGAACTGATTTCACAAAAAGCATTTATTACTGAGCTGAATTCAATCAAGATTGCTGCTGAAAGAATTCAAGGTGGACGAGTGACGGCTAATTCTGGTAAGTCCATCTTTGATTTAGATAGCGGGCGATTATCATTTTATGATAATTTTACTGGTGTTTTTCGGGATCAAGCAAATGCCTCGAGCCAAGGGCTTTTCTTCCGGAATGATGATGTGACGATAAACGGTAGACGCTACATCAATTCTAAAGCCATCATTGGTGCTGACCGTAGGGACAATGACATCAGAAGTCACTGGGATCAAGGTGGATTCAATGGAATGATTGTTGATACCATCAAGGGAGTTGGTACAGGAGATCATGACAATGCAGATAAGGTCACTTTTGTAGGCGATAGATTCAATTTTACTCACTCTTATAATTATGACCAAGCCACGGGAAGCAGTCCTTATGGTTGGAGAATAACAACTTGGGGAGGAACAACAATCGCTCCATACGGAACCAACGGAAGGAACACAAACATGCAAGCTGGTGACTTCCTACTTATTAACAATGGAAACAACGGTGTGTGGCTCAGACAAGCTTTGAGAACTCTCAGAACAGCGCTTCAGCACTTTGTCAATGCTGGCTTTGCAACGGATGACTTCACTCCACAGAATGGGAAGTCTATGAGAACAGCTCTTCACAGTTCCATCAGAAATGCAGTAGCTAATTCATTAAGGGATTTTGATAAATTCGGAATTTAGAAAGGTAAAACAATGAAAGAAAATACTTATGTAGCAATCATCACAGATTTAGCTAATCAATTGGCTAGTAAATCAATCAACGAAGCTGAATTTAAAGCACGTTTGACAGAAGCACAACAGGAAAAAGCACAGCTCATTCAAGAGCTGGAAACATATCGCTCCGTCCTAGAATCAGATAAGGATTTGATGGACCTTTTCAACGAAATCAAAAATAAAAATGAGGTAACAAACTAATGGATTATAAATTACAATTTAAATCATTTGACCCAGTTGTGAATGCTACTAAAGTAGCAATTAAACAAGATCATCCATATCGGGTATTCGAAGAAGTTTTACCAAACAACCGCATGGCAGAGGAAGATTCTGCACTAGTCGAAGCGGTGTTAAACATTGTACGGATGGAATTGGACCCATCTGGTGCTATTGTGGCACTGAAAAAAGAGCTTGATAAGTCTGTTGAGGCTAACAAGGTAGCCATTCAAAAAATTCATGAACTTACTCTTGAGAATGAGAAGAAAGATACTCAAATTCAAAACAACAAAGCTCTTGCGGATTGGTCTGTCCTCGTGGCCGTGACCAACCAAGACAACCCACTTGATCCAACACTCTACAAGCGAGCGCTTGAACTTGTTGAATCTGCCCAAGTAGGTAAAACATACAAACCGCATGACATCTTCACCCTCGTAGATCCTGATCATACCGAACGATTTAGCGAAGGGAAACAGGTACTTGTGCAAGTAAATTATGATTTTACTTACAGCGGGGAATCCATCAAAGACCTCAAAGGTCCTCTTCTTCAAAATGGAAAACTTGCAATCTATAATTGGGAGGTACCAAAAGAAGAGAAGCCGGCAAAACCATCTGAGAATCTTGAAACTCAACCAGTAGCACAGCCCGAATCTTAATTGATAGGAGTGTGATTGATGTATCAAGAAGAACCAGATGGTATTTTTGGAATTATCGAGGTAGTTCGTGATTTTTATGATCACGGAATTGACGAACATATAATTGTTTTTCTCTTGATGGCTATTGTTGCTCTAGACATCATTCTGGGTGTGTCTAGAGCATGGGCCTATCATGAATTTTCCAGTAGAAAATGGAGGAAGGGCCTAGTTAGTCACACAGCTATGATCTTAATTGTAGCAATCGGTTATCCCTTCACGTTATACATGAATCTAGCGCCTGTTATTGATGCATTCATCATCTCGATGATGGCAGCTTACGGTTCTAGTATTCTTGCTAGTCTATCAGCATTAGGGGTAGAAATTCCCTTTATCGATCAATACATCAAGAGAAATGTTGATCGTGAAAAATTTCTCTTAAAAGAAGGTTTGGAAGAACCTAAGAAGTTAAAAAAGGAGCAAAGAAAAAATGAATCAAATCACAGGAATCGTAGTTAATTCACTAATGGCTATTTTTGTAGCTTTCGTCGGAATCGCTGTTAAATCACTCAAAGAGTATCTTCTTACTCGTGGTGGCAAAAAGGCATTGGAAGTAGTAGAAATCCTGGCAAAAAATGCAGTAAATGCTACTGAGCAAGTGGCAGGAACATTAGGAATTCATGGAGCTGAGAAACTCGAGCATGCAAAAGGCTGCTTGATTAATGGGCTAGAATCTCAAAATATTTATCTGACAAACGAAGAACTTAATACTTTTCTTGAGGCAGCTGTAAAAAAAGCTAACGAAGAATGGAAAAAGTGAGGTATTCTTATGGCAACAAGACAAGAAATTATTCAATTTATTATTGATTTAGCAAATTCTGGTATGGGTGTAGATAAGGATGGTTTTGCAGGGACACAATGCGCTGATCTGCTCACATATCCTGCAAAGACTTTCTTTGGTATTGATCTATGGGGTAATGCTTCAGAATTGCTTGATTCAGCGGAACAAGCAGGCTTAGAAGTGCATCGTATGCCCACAGATAAAAATCCTAAAGCTGGGGCATTCTTCACAATGGATGCTTGGTTTGGCGATGTAAACTTTGGACATTGTGGAGCTGTAATCGAAGATTCAGACGGTTACAGTATGAGAACTGTTGAGCAAAATATTGATGGCAACCTTGATGCTCTTATTGTGGGTGGACCTGCCCGTTTTAATAGTCGTGGATTTGAAAATGTGCAGGGATGGTTCTATCTTCCATACTCAGATACTCCGCTTAGCGAAAACTTCCAACCGCTTAGCGAAACTCCTAAAAATGATGAAATGGAACTTATCCCAGAAAATGGGACATTCATTGTTGGAGATGCTGCCATCAATGTTCGCCGTGGGCCAAGCCTAAATAGTGAGATTGTGGCTGTCTATGATGCTAACGAAAAAGTCCAATATGACTATAAAGGATCGGCAAATGGCTATCGTTGGATCTCGTACATTGGTGAGTCAGGTAACCGTAATTACATGGCAATCGGACAGACAGATGAAGAGGGTAACCGTATCAGCTTGTGGGGGGATTTAGAATAAGGAGGATTTGAATGATTAGATCAAATTCAACTAATCTTAATCGGATAAAAGGGGGAGAAGTTGTTAAACAAGGGGACTTCTCCTCCACTTTTGAATATGAGTTACTTGATTACAAGTATAATAAAATCACTAATCTGGATGGCCAAAATGCTTCAATTAAGCTAGCAAACCAAAAAGGTAAGTTGGTAATCAATGCAACCGTAGAAAATTCAAAGGTTAGTTTTAATATTGGAAAAATCTTACCTGCTGGTATTTACCTAGTAGAAGTACAATGTGGGGAGTATGTGTTTCCTAGTGATCAATCTGTAAGACTGGAAGTCACACAATCAACAGAACATTTCAATAACTTAGAAGATATTGAAATGGCACAGCTTGACATCAAAAAAGCTGTTGAAGACTATCTAAAGCGTATTAATTTTGTTGCCTATGACGACAGCAATATAAAGCGTGAAATTAGAGAATTAAAGGATAAGACACAAGGCCAGATTATTGATATTGCCCCTCTTGAAAGCAGAATTGCTAACCTTGAGAGCAGGGGACAAACAGAGACTATAGATCTCGTTCCTTACCTAAAAACCGAAACGGCTTACACCTTATTTCCAACTTACGCAACCCTTCAAGCACAAATGACCTCTAACATCAAGACAAAGCACCTTGAATTGGGCCTTGATTCGTTAATCGAGACCAAGTTAAAAAATGGAGATGATCCATATATTACCAACCATCATGTTGAAACCTGGTATACAACTAAGGCTGAATTCAACAATCTGGTATCAAGGGTACAGGCTTTAGAAAGTAAAGAGTAATCTTCTAAAACTATAAAGTAGTTTGGTATTTCCATTACAATAGACATTTTTAAAAATGTCGGTTATAACAGCAAATAAGATACCGTGTTTTCAGAGGTATTGATACCCAAAATGATACCCAGTTTTTATAAACATCGCATTTTTTTCATATTGATTTAACCGTAAAAGGTTGAATTATCTAGGGTTTTAAGGCTATTTCTCAAAATGTTAGATAGTGGTCATTAAACAAGTTTCTGTTTACCCAATCGCAAAATAAAAAGGTTCAGTGAACCTTTTTATCCCGAGCCTTGAAATATTAAGGTGAGGAAGCTAGAAATAGCATAAATCAAAGCTTTCCGGATTGACGGAAGGCTTTTTTCTTTTATTTATTTAAAAATATCATGTTTACTCTTGTTAATATAATGTTTGAATTTGTGTTTTTTGAAAAATGTAGTATAATAGAGACAAATATAGTAGGAATGGAAGTAGTACCATGAAAGATAGCAGACATGTTGAAATTCTTCAGGAGCTGGATCGAAAAAGTGTGGTATCGGTCAAAGAGCTCAAGGAACTCTTTGGGGTGACAGACATGACCATTCGTCGCGATCTGATCGATCTTGAAAAACAAGGTCTTTTAGTTCGTGTACATGGTGGGGCCCACAAAAAAGTCAAAGATAGTTTATTAGAAGCTTCTCACAGTGAGAAAAATCTGATCAATATTGATGAGAAACGATCCATTGCCAAAAAATGTGCGGACTTGATCGAAAATGGGGATACCGTCTTTATTGGCTCTGGTACAACAACAGACTTTATCGGAGATTATTTGGAAGGAAAAGAAATTAGCATCGTCACTAATTCCCTGCCTATTTTTGAGAAACTCAAGGATTTCCCAAATTATGACTTGATCTTAGTTGGTGGTCGTTACCGGGTAAAGACACAAACCTTTGTCGGTCAATTTGCCAATAAACTATTGAAAGAAATCAAGGTTTCTAAAGCCTTCATCGGGGTCAATGGAATCGATGGCCATAGTGTCTCCACAGCTAATGAAGAAGAAGGAAATGGCAATGCCATTATTCTGAACAATGCGATAGAGAAATATGTGGTAGCTGATAACAGCAAGTTTGATAGCTATTCTTTCTACAGTTTCTATCGCGTGGAAGATCTAAATGCCATTATTACCGATGATAGTATTCCAAAGAAAATCAAAGACAAATACGCCTTGTATACGAAAATCATTTAAGATCAAGTGGCTGGGACAAAAGTCCTAGCCTCTCAATTATTTTTGGATTGTCGAGCAAGACGC
>OGIV01000275.1_pt1 | contig 41990 bp, 39 predicted proteins | sample 1571861 | NCBI WGS metagenome assembly OGIV01 (sample SAMEA2582099, study PRJEB24529) | metagenome | biome: Human gut stool | place: China | collected 2011 | reverse complement strand
GAACATACCTTTCGCTGGATATTGCGCGCCAGTTCTACGCTTCTCTCCATATTCTTACCCTGTATAAACTCGAAGATGATGTAACTCTCAGAAGATCGCGGGTTGAACCCCTGATAGGTCTGCTGATAGCCCTTCTCCATCGAGATAACGGAGTTCTCTCGCATAGCCACATCGAGATTATCCTTGGCACGGTGCATACCGAGCGTATAGGTTTCAAAACCGCGGGCTATCTTACCGGCTGGCAGCGCATTGGTATGTACCGAGATAAACAGGTCGGCATTGGCGCGATTAGCAATGTTGGCACGCTCTTTCAGAGGAATAAAGACATCCGTCTTGCGGGTATAGATGACTCTCACATCCGGCATATTGCGCTCAACATATTTGCCAAACTGCAATGCCACAGAGAGATTGATATTCTTTTCTTTGGAAATAGCACCAAGTGCACCCGCATCATGACCGCCATGACCTGGGTCGATGACGAGTGTGAAACGGCGGTTGGCGCCCGTCGCTGTCAGCACCAACATACACAATAGGGTCAATATGAATGTTATTTTCTTCAACATATCTTTCTGATGATTTTGCAAAATTACTACTTTTGTATCAGAAAACCTAAATCTACTATAAAGTTTTATCATTTGTTAATACAACTTCTACCCCTGCGCCGTCACAATCTGCTCCAAAAGGAGGATTAATTTTGGTAATGGCGAGTTGTATTTTCTGAATAGTCGGATATTCTGCAAAGAGTCGCTTTCCTATCCTTCCGGCTACATGTTCCAGCAGTTTGCTAGGTATCTCCATCTCCTGTTTCACGAGTTCATAGAGTTCTGCATAGTTGAGGGTTCCAGCCAGTTCATCGGTTTCCATGGCTCTAGAGAAATCATAGCTCACATCCAGATTCACCACATAATCGTTGCCCACCAGGGTTTCCTGTGGCAGAACGCCGTGATATGCATGGAAACGGACATTCTTTAAGTATATCTTACTACGGAAAAGCATAGTTTATATCAGTTTCTATCTTGGGGATTAGGATTCGGAATCGCTATCATCGTAAAGTTTCATCAGGCTACCATCCTTCAGATATCTCTTCAGGGCTGTCACAACACCTTTCTTCCAGGTATTGATGTTATCTGAAGTAAGCTGGAGCTGATAAACGAGCTTGATGACATGTTCGATAGGCATACGGTAGCGCAGCACACCGGAAATCAGCTTGGCATAGTTCCAGTATTCAGGATTAAACTTCTCGCTCAATCCCTCAACCGTAATCTTATATCCTCGCTTGTTCACAAACTGGAAGTCGTATCGCTTCAATCCTCCATCCAGAATGGTCTTCACGATCTTGCCTTTGCTAACAGATTTAGGCAGCATGATACCCTCGTCCTCATCCTGCAAGCCCGTGAAGATTTCGTATGGATGACCATCGAGCAGTCCTACCAGAGCCACCCATTTCTCCTTATTATTCTGGAATCGCACCACATCGCATTCCAGTTCTCGAGGTCGCACCTCCATCACTTCAGGAGAGAAAACAGGAAGATGAGTTTCCTCAGAAACAACATTGGCTATCTGATCATAGAGTTTATTCCAATCAGACTGTTCTACATGATAATTCTGATGAAGTGTTGCCAGATTAGCATTCAATTCATCTATAAGAGCCTTGGAAGCCTCTTCAAAAGTCATATTTTCAGTATATTTCATATCAAACGTTTCATATTTAGGTGCAAAATTAAACTTTTATTTCTAAAATCTGAAACGTTTTGGCATATATTTCACTAAAAAAGCGAAAGAAAGACAACTTTTTGGGAAACTTTCACTAACTTTGCAGCAAAATAGGGTTCTGAAATGGAAGAGAACTCCTATATATATAATAAGGTATAATGATAAAATAAAAAAGATATGGAATCGATTAAGAACAGAACAAGCATCAGAAAATATGCAGAGAAGGAAGTATCTGAAGAACTTCTGAACCGCCTTTTGGAAGAGGCAGAGCGCACCCCGACAATGGGAAACCTGCAGCTTTACAGCGTTGTGGTAACAAGAAGTGAAGAAGGAAAGAAGGCGCTGGCACCAGCCCACTTCAACCAGCCGATGGTAACAGGAGCCCCTGTCGTCCTCACCATCTGTGCCGATTATCGCCGCACAACCCTCTGGGCAGAGAACCGCAAGGGAACCCCGGGTTATAACAACATTCTCTCTTTCATGAATGCAGCTACCGATGCCCTTCTTTTCACCCAGACCTTCACGAACCTAGCAGAAGAAGCCGGTTTAGGCACCTGTTTCCTGGGAACTACAGTTTATATGCCAAAGATGATCATCGACACCCTGAAACTCCCTAAGCTTGTAATGCCAGTAGCCACATTGACCATCGGATGGCCGGCAGAACATCCAGCCCTGAGCGATCGTCTCCCTCTGCGCAGCATCATCCACCACGAGCATTTCGAGGATTACACCCCAGAGAAGATAGATGACTTCTATGCAGAGAAGGAAGCTCTTGAAGAGAACAAGGAGTTCGTTCGCATCAACAACGTAGAGACCCTAGCCCAGGTTTTTACCGACATCCGATACACGAAGAAGGATTGCGAGGCGATGAGCGTTGGGTTTATCGAAGCCCTCAAACAGCAAGGATTTATTTAAAGGTAAAAAAGTAAAAAGGTAAAAAGGGCACCTAGCTGGTTAACATTCCGCTAGGCTTTTTTTTACCTTTTTACCTTTTTACCTTTTTACTTTTTTACCTTTTCGTTATTCTACAACGATTGGCTTGTACTTAGGAACCAATGCCTTCATGATGCACCAGCCTACGAGGTAAGCAACACTACAGATGCAGAATACAATCATGTAGGCACCTGGCTTGCCATCGAAGCCCATGAAGCTGAAGTCTGAACCCAGACCATCTGCATAGGTGAAGAGCATACCGGAACCCTTGTTGATCAGGAAGGAACCGATACCACCTGCCATCGCACCAATACCGGTGATAGTAGCTACAGTTGACTTAGGGAACATATCACCGATGGTAGAATAGAGGTTAGCTGACCATGCCTGATGACCTGCACCGAGCAAACCGATGATGATAGCTGGCCACCATGCACTGTACTCACCCATAGGCTGGGCAATCAGACCGAGCAATGGGAAGCAAGCGAAAATCAACATCGCACGCATTCTGCCGATATATGGATTCATACCCTTCTTGTCAACAAAGTAGGTTGGCAAGTAACCACCACCAATACTCAATACGGTTACAATAGCATAGAGAGTGAAGATGAGGGCGATACCCATACCTGAATCTGAAGAATAACCATACTGGTCAGAGAAATAAGCTGGTGCCCAGAAGAGGAAGAACCACCAAACACCATCAGTCATCAACTTACCAACGATGAATGACCAGGTCTGACGGTAGCTGAAGCACTTCAGGAAACCGATAGTTTTCTCCTCAGCGGCAGTTTCTGTCTCTTTCCCAGCCTCAATCTTTTCGAGGTCCTCATCCTGTTCAATATAAGTAAGCTCGGCCTTGTTTACATACTTGCTGTTAGATGGTTTGTCATAGAGCCATACCCAGAGGCCCATCCATACGTAACCGAGCACACCGATGATGATGAAGGCCCATTCCCAGCCCATGCTGCGAGCCAACAAAGGAATGGTAGCTGGAGCTGCCAAAGCACCTACAGAAGCACCACTGTTGAAGATGGCGGTAGAGAAAGCACGGTCTTTCTTAGGGAAATACTCTGCTGTTACCTTGATGGCTGCAGGGAAGTTACCTGCCTCACCCACAGCAAGAATCAGACGGCAAGAGAGGAACAACCATACACTGATTGTAGCAATCGCTACGGCTGCATCACTACCAGCCTGTACCATGCGGAGCGCCTCGATAGAATCATAACCTTCCATCTGCATAGCTACCCAACCGCAACCGGCGTGCATCACAGCACCTGTTGACCATACGAAGATAGCGATGAGATAACCTTTCTTGGTGCCCATCCAGTCAACAAACTTACCTGCGAAGAGGTTAGCGATGGCATAGAAGATGGAGAAAAGACCGGTGATGGTACCATAGTGATCATCTGTCCAGTGGAATTCTGGAGCAATGAAGTCTTTCCATGTTAAAGAGAGAACCTGACGGTCCATGTAATTGACTGTGGTTGCGATGAAGAGCAGCGCACAGATTACCCAACGGAAGTTGGACATTTTACTTGTTGTAATAGGGCTCATTTTATAAAAAAGTTTTTAAGCGTTATACTTATTTTTATTTTAGATTACTATTTAGACGGCAAAGCCTGGCTCATATTAATCATAAACCAGGTTGCCATATCATGTATCTTATTATTCCAATGTAGGAATCTTCACTACCTGCATATCGTTGTAGATCAGATTCTCACCTGCCATACCCCAGATAAAGGTATAGTTGCTGGTACCTGCTGCACAGTGGATAGACCACTCTGGAGAAATCACAGCCTGCTCGTTGTTCAACCAGATAGGACGTGTCTCCTGTGGTTCACCCATTACGTGGAGAATCTTCTGACCCTCTGGTACATTATAATAGAGGTAAGTCTCCATACGGCGGAGGTGAGTATGAGCTGGCATGGTGTTCCATACAGAACCCTCCTTCAACTCAGTAACACCCATCTGCAACTGGCAGGTACGAACACCGGCTACACCGTCGATAATCAACTGGTGGATTACACGGTCGTTGCTCTCCTTCAGGCTACCAGCCTTGATGTTGTTGGCATCCTTCAGGGTAACCTTCTTGGTAGGATATGTCTGATGAGCACAAGCGCTGTTCATATAGAACTTAGCTGGCTTAGCTGCATCCTTGCTGCTTACCTCGATGTTCTTGGCACCACGACCTACGTAGAGAGCCTCCTGGAAACCGAGCGTATACTTCTTGCCGTCAACGGTAACAGTACCCTCGCCACCGATGTTGATGATACCCAACTCGCGGTTGTCGAGCAGATTCTTCTGATCGTTTGGCTTGTCTGTATAGAGAGGAGCGATAGAAGTCAGCTTCAGAGGAGCGGTTGTTGGCTCAGCACCACCAATGAGGAAGCGGTCGAACATGGTGTATGTCCAGTTTACCTCGCCTGGAGCAAACACCTTCTCGATAGCGAATTCACCGCGAAGGCGGTCTGTTGTATAGTGCTTTGCATCCATCGGATTGCTTGCATAACGAACGTTGTAGTTAGTGTAGGCATTTTCTGCCTTCACTTCATAACCACATTTTCCACACTGGCCAAAAGCCTGACTTGCTGTTAATACCATTGCTGCTAATATTAATGTTAATTTCTTCATAATTATCTTGTTTTTACTTTTTTACCTTTTTACCCTTTTACCTTTATCTCTTCCTTCACGATGCGCTGACGGTTGATAACCATCATGGCTACTGTGATGACTGCGAGAACACCCATACCTACGTATGAAAGCTTTACACCGCGATAGATAACCCATCCGAAGAGAGAGGATGCGAAATCGAGTGCACCGCCTGAGAATCCGTCAGGGATATGAGCGGCATTATCGCCTGTTGCTGCATAAACCTGGTTGGCTGCCAGCGTAAAGTCTGGTGCCATATCGGTAACGAAGTAGAGACCGATGACGAGGGTTACCAGGCCGATGATAAGCGTCTTCACCACATTACCTCTTGTAAACGGCAGAATCATTGGGAAGAGGTAGAACATACCTGCCAACGAAGCCAGAGGCAAGAACTGGTTGCCTGGCAGGAAGACTGCGATAGCCAGGATAACCGGAATCAGAATCACAGATGCTACCAGGGTAGTAGGATGACCGATTACCAGGGCAGGACTCATACCGATATGAACCTTCTTGCCGTTAAACTTGGTCTTCACCAACTCCTGTGTCTTCTCTGAGATAGGCTTCAAACCGTCGATAAACAGGGCTGTAATACGAGGAATCAGCTCCATCACGGCTCCCATCGTTACACCCAGGAAGAGAATCTTCTTGATATCGAGCTGGGCTGCCCAACCTATCAGGGCTCCTACGATAACACCGAGTACCAGTGGCTCACCGAGCACACCAAACTTCTTCTTCAGTCCCTCTGCATCGATATCGAGCTTAGAGAAGCCCGGAATCATATCGAAGAGTTTATTGAAAACGATTGCGAATGGCATGAAACTCTGGCAGAATGGCTGCGGAATAGAGATACCATCCAAATCGTAATATTTCTGGAATCTGTCGGCTGTCAGGTCTGCACAAACCAGCGTGTTGATGTAGCAGACGATGGCTGCGAAATAGCCCCAGAGCAAACTCTGACCCATCACGAAGTAAGCCACTGCACCGATAAAGGCGAAGTGCCAGTAGTTCCAGAGGTCGATATTCACTGTACGTGTTGTCTTGGTAATCAACATCAGGAAGTTGACACCCAGACAGATTGGGATAATCAATGCTCCCACTGCTGTATTGTAAGCTACAGCTGCAGCTGCTGGCCATCCCATGTCAAAAACGTTTAACTGTAAGTGGTAGATGTCAGAAATAGCCTTCAATGGGTCGTTGAAGTTGGTAGTCAGCAATGCTGTTACCACGCCCAAGCCTACGAAACCCACGCCTACGAAGAGTCCCGACTTCAAAGCCTTTCCGAATTTCATGCCAATACACAGACCGATGACCGTGAAGATGATAGGCATCATCACGCTCGCACCGAGACTGATAATATAGCTAAATACTTGTTCCATTTTAATTTGTAGTATTGTTTAATTATTAGAAAATACACGACAAAGAGCACCCTCTTTTGTCTTTTTATGATTTGTTGTGTGCAAAGATACACTTTTTTCTTCAATTACAATACGTTTTGATGGAAAAAATTACGCAAAAAAAATCCCATCAGAACATTTCTGATAGGATTTCTCTATTTTTATACGTTTTTAAATGATTTTTTACCGAATCGGTCTTCATTCTTCCCTCTTCGTTCTTCCCTCTTCACTTCCTAGTCCTGGAAGTAAACTCTCTTCACACGGTTGCTGATGGTGGTCAGCACCTCATAAGGGATGGTCTCGAGGATATCGCTCAGTGTCTGGACAGGCAGATGCTCGCCGAAGATTTCTACCGAATCTCCTTCCTTGCAAGGGATGTCGGTCACGTCTATCATAGCCACATCCATACAGATGTTGCCCACATATTCTGCCTTCTGGCCGTTCACCAGACAGTAGGCATGACGGTTGCCCAGACGGCGGTTCAGTCCGTCAGCATATCCGATAGGGATGGCTGCGATGACGCTGTCTCTGTCGAGAATCGTCTTGCGGCTGTAGCCCACACTGTCACCTGCCTTCACGTTGTGCATCTGCAGAATGGTTGTCTTCAGGGTGCTCACGCAGTTGATGGTCTTGTTGTTGCGCGAATTGATGCCGTAGAGTCCGAGTCCCAGACGGCACATATCCAGCTGGCGCTCCGGGAAGTGCTCGATACCTGCCGAATTGCAGATATGGCGCAATATCTTATGGTCGAAGGCTGCCTGCAACTGCTTGCTGCCCTTGTCGAAGAGTTCAAACTGATGAGCTGAGAAATCATCGAAACTGTCGTTATCGCTGCCCACGAAGTGAGAGAACACAGAACGTGGGATGATAGCATTCTGGTGCTTCAGCTTGCCGATGAGTTCCTCCATATCGTTCTCAGGGTCGAAGCCCATGCGGTGCATGCCGGTATCCAGCTTGATATGGACAGGGAAACCGGTTACTCCCTCTTTCTCAGCTGCCTTGATGAGCGCATCGAGCAGACGGAAAGAGTAAACCTCCGGCTCCAGGTCGTAATCGAACATGGTCTTGAAGGCGGTCATCTCCGGATTCATGATCATGATGTTGCTGGTGATGCCGTTCTTGCGCAGCGTAACGCCCTCATCGGCTACAGCCACAGCCAGATAGTCTACACGATGGTCCTGCAGAGTCTTGGCTATCTCTACGGCACCTGCACCGTAGCCGTCTGCCTTGATCATGCATACCAGCTTGGTTTCCGGCTTCATAAACGCACGGTAGTAGTTCAGATTGGCTACCACGGCGTTCAGATTCACCTCCAGCGTAGTCTCGTGTACCTTCTGTACCAGCAGTTCGGTGAGCTGGTCGAAACCAAACTGACGGGCGCCCTTCAGCAGAATCACCTCATCGCGCAGGGAAGCAAACACCTCGCTGGCGATGAATTCCTCTACATTCGGGAAGAAGAACTTCTCTGAAATCTGAATCACATCGTGCTGCTTGCAGAGCTCAGGACCGATACCGATGAACTTTACCACGCCACGCTTGCGGGCTAAATCGCTCACCTCTTTATATAAAGCCTCCGGTGCCTGACCGCTCTGGTAAATGTCGCTCAATATCAGTGTATGGCGACGACCGCGATGGTCTGGACGGCGGTTCATGAAGTCGAGAGCGATATCGAGCGAATTGATATCACTGTTGTAGCTGTCGTTGATCAGCGTACATCCGTGCTGTCCTACCTTCACCTCCAGTCTCATTGCCACAGGTTCGAGCTGTGCCATGCGCTTGTCGATATCTTCAGCCGAAAGACCGAGTTTCGATGCCACGACGGCAGAGATGATGGCATTCTGTACAGATGCATCGTCGATGAACGGGATAGAGAAACTGTCTTCCACACCTTTATATATATAGGTAATCACGCTCACGCTCTGCTGCTTCTCGATGTTCTTCACATAGAAAGGAGCCTCCGCATTCTTGAGCGACCAGCAGAGTTTCTCGCCCTTATAGTCGGGATATTCGGCTATCACCTTGTTGATAACCTCGTCATCGCCATCATAGATTACGGTCTCTGCATCATGGAAGAGGATGAGTTTCTCCCGGCATTTCTCCTCCATGGAAGAGAAGTTTTCCTGATGCGCAGCACCCAGATTGGTCAGTACGGCGATGGTTGGCTGGATGATGTCACGCAGGGCAAGCATTTCGCCTGGCATACTGATACCTGCCTCGAAAACGCCCACCTGGGTCTGCTCGTTCATCAGCCATACCGACAATGGCACACCTATCTGAGAGTTGTAACTGCGCGGACTGCGGGTAACAAACATGCTTGGCGAGAGCAGCTGGTAGAGCCACTCCTTGACCATGGTCTTGCCGTTTGAGCCCGTGATGCCTACGATAGGGATGTTGAACTCGTCACGGTGGCGCTCAGCCAGACGCTGGAGAGCCTCGAGCGTGTTTACTACCTTCAGGAAGTTGGCTCCCGGATAATCAGAAGCATAGCCCTTAGGCACATTCGTTACAACAAAGTTTTTCACACCTCTGCGATACAACTCAGGGATGTAGTTATGACCATCATTACGCTCCGACTTGAGCGCAAAGAACAGAGTTTCCTCTGGGAAACAAAGTGAACGACTATCGGTCAGGATAAAACCGATGTTGGTATCATTGTCTCCATAGCGACGCGCACCTATCAGTGTGGTTACCTTTTCAATAGTATATGTCATTGTCTTGTTATTTAAATATTCTTTATTTTATAAGAGATGATATTTCTCCATTTTATAAGAGATGATATTTCTCCTCAAATTGTCTTTTCTTCTCTTCCGTCCTGGCGATGAACTTCTGATGTTCCTCGCTCTCAGGATGGAAGGGCTTATGGCCGAGTGCTTCGCGGATAGGCCGCCAGTCATCCAGAAACTGCTCTGCTGCCTTGCCGAAGTAAGTTGTCCGGAACCGCTCCCAGATATAGTCTACAGCCTGCTGGCTCGGGTGCAGCATGTCTTCCTTGTAGAAGCGGTAGTCACGGAGTTCATCGTTCATAATCTCGTAAGCCGGAAAATAGCTCACCACTCCGGGATTTTCCTTCACCAGCTTATCGGCTGCCAGCAGGAGCGTAGCCTTCGAAAGCTGACTCCCGTGATAGCCGTATTTCGCATAGCGGATAGGGCTTACCGTGATGATTACCTTCAGAGTGCCTTCACTGCTACCGGATGCTGCGGTCTGCGATTTCAGCAGACTGATAGCCTTCTGCAGATAGCCGGCACATTCGTCCACGCTCAGTTCCCGCTCTTCGAAGAGGCGCTGCGGGCGCTTCTGGCAGTTGTCCACTATCTCGCCCGTCTCCTTCAGGATATACACATGGTTGGTACCCAGCGTAAAGACAGCCACACGGGGACGCACCTCGGAACATTTCTCTACCGTATGGAGAATGCTTGCCGGATTATACATCACCCCGAAGGGATTCACCGTAGCCCGGAAGCGGTTCTCCACAAACCGCCGCCCCAGATTGTCGGCAAAGCAACTGCCCACAAAGAGCATCCGCTCTGCCGCCCCTATCTCGAAGTCGGCCTTCGGAATATCTATTTCTGTTCTAAATCGCATCATCAGAATTTGCAATCAGTCTATCAGTCTAAGGGGATTTGCAATCCCCGCTATTCCTTCTTGCGCTTTCTCACCTCAACCACTACACCTATTATAATAAGGAGAGCCAGAACCCCATAGCCGATGTAAGCCACGGTCTCGGTATTCTTGAGCGACTGAGGATGGAAATCGAGAACCACTTTGTGATTACCAGCTTTCACGTTCAGCGCACGCAGAATATAGTTCACTCTGCCCAGCTCAGCCGGCTGTCCATCAACCGTAGCCGTCCAGCCCGGATAGTAAATCTCAGAGAATACGATCACGCCGCCCTTGCTCGACTTCACCTCGTAAGTCAGGTTGTTCGGCTTATACTGCGTCATCTTCACCACCGAAGTATCATCCTGCTTCACGCTCTGCGCCAGCTGTTCCTTGAATTTGGCATCAGCCACAGCCACGTGTCGGAGGTTCACCTTGCCCACGCCATCAATTTCCTCGTTGGCATTGTTCACATACTTCACCTCGTCTACGAACCATGCATTGCCGTAGGCATACGGATTCAGAACCGGAACGGTCTGTCCGCCCTGCAGCGGCATGATGAAGTATTTGGTATTCAGCATGTTCAATACCGGATAGATACTGTCGCCGTTCACCTTGGTCATATCGCCGCCCGCAGCAGCTACCGCCTGCATCGTCTTCTGCATCTCAGGAGCGATATGTGCCTCAATCATCTCCTGGTAGCGACGGAGCTTGGCTGGATGATAACCGCCGATGCTCTTGTGGTAGTAAGAGGTCTCGTTCTCATTGAATGTATTCGATGCCAGATTCAGCACACGGTAGTCGAGTGCCTTGTCACGGCAGATAATCTTGTCGGTCTCGGTCATCTGCTGCGGTGTATCGCGCTGCGCCTTGTCCACGAACATATCATCGTAGAGATAGCGCTTGTTCACCATCCACATATCCACCAGACAGAGCACGGCGATGCCGGCAATCATATATTCCTTGCCCAGCTTCTTCATCTTGAAGAGCATCAGCAGTGCCGAACCGACGAGGATGATCCAGAACGAACGCCAGCAGTCGGATGTGAAGATGCCCTTGCGGATATCTGTCAGATTGCTCATGATTGGAGAGATATACTCCTGAGGCAACTGCTGCAGCGCCTGAGTCTCCTGTACCGATACGAAATCAGGGAAGAATACGCCCGGCATGATGGCAAAGAGCAGACAGAAGCCTGCTGTCAGACCGAAACTGGCATATACATATTTTATCTTCTCTGCCAGAATCTCCGGCTCATCCACAATCTTCTTCAGCGCCATCATCGCCAGGAGCGGGATGGTGAATTCTGCGATAACCAGGATAGATGCCACCGTTCGGAACTTGGCATACATCGGCACATAATCGAGGAAGAAATTGGTAAACGGCATGAAGTTTCTACCCCAGGCGAGCAAGATGCTCAGGATGGTGGCAGCAAGCAGCGCCCACTTCATCGGACCCTTCACGATAAACAGGCCCAGTATAAAGAGCATGCAGACGAAGGCACCTACATATACAGGTCCGCTCGTTCCCGGCTGGTTGCCCCAGTACTGTCCCAGCTGCTGGTAAATCTGAACGAAGTTAGGATCAGCCTTCTCCATCGCCTGCTGGTTCTGCGCCAGCGGCACGGAGGCACCGCCCTTGGCATTCGGAATCATCAGGGTCCACGTTTCGTCGATACCATAGCTCCACTGTGTGATATAGTCTCTATCCAGACCGCTGCTGGTCTGGTTAGCCGCATTTTTCTTTACGAGTTCACTCTTTCCACGCATGGTTTCCTGACCATACTGCCAGGTATGATAAAGGTTCGAGAGGTTGAGCGAGATACCGATGAGGGCACCCACCACACATACCGCCGTAGCCTTTCCGAAGCGTGCGAGTTCACCTTTCTTGATGGCATCTGCCAGGAAGGCTATCACCATGAAGAGGATGATAAAGAGATAGTAATAAGTCATCTGCACGTGGTTAGCCTGCACCTCGAAAGCCGAGAAGATGGCAGTAAGGAGCAGTCCCTTGAGATACTTGCCCCGATAGGCAAGCACCACGCCCGCAATCATCGGCGGCAGATAAGCCAGTGCCCATACCTTCCAGATATGTCCGGCAGCGATAATGATAAAAAAGTAGGACGAGAATGCCCAGATGATACTTCCCAGCGCCGCCAGTGACTGTCTGAAGTTGAAGGCACGCAGCATGATATAGAAGCCCAGGAGGTATACGAAAACATACCAAACATAGTCTGGCAACCACAGATGATATGCCTTCACAATCTGGCTGAGCACCTGATTACTGTCATACGAAGGCGACATCTGATAGGTAGGCATACCGCCAAACACCGAGTTCGTCCATCGTGTAGTCTCTCCCGTCTGCTGCTGGAAGAGTTCCTTTTCATGTCCCAGTCCCTTTCCTGCCGCTGCATCATGTCGGAAGAGGATTCGTCCGTCCATATCGGCAGGCATAAAGTAGACGAAGGAGATGATTGCAAATGCAATAACTACCAGAATATCCAGTAGATACTTCTTCAAAAATTTCATAATTTCTATATAAACGTTTATAATTTGAAGGCAAAGATAGCACAAATTGGAGACAAAACAAAAAATATAGCAAAAATTTATATTTTTTTTGTTGAGAAAGTTGTATTAGGTCAGAAATAGGGGTTCCCCTCTATCATTTAGGGAAACGCTCGCTGCCGTTTCGTTTTTTATTCGTACCTTTGCACCGTAAAACAAGTTTCTTCAAACAGCATATATTAATGTATAAAAGAATAAGAATTATGAAAAGATTAGCATTCATCATGATGGCATTGCTCCTGGCTCTGATGCCGGCAGCAGCACAGAATTATCGTGACAGCAGATATTACAACAGCAGGACAGACCGTCTCGATTACCGTTACAACTACAACTACGGCAGCCCGTATTACGGATTCCGCATCGGTCCTGCCTTCACCTTTGTCAATTCCGACGATTCCCGTCTGGATGGTGGCGACTGGCAGACCGGCCTGAATGTGGGCGTAGTAGCCGGCATTCCATTGACCGACAGCGCCCCACTCTATCTCGAGACCGGACTTTCGTATATAGAGAAAGGTGGCAAGAAGGATCTTCCTGAAGGCAAGAAGATGACCTACGACCTCAACTATCTTGAGATTCCAGCCGTACTGAAGTACAAGTACGAGGTAGACGACCACTTCTCCATCCAGCCTCAGGTAGGCGGCTATTTTGCCGTTGGTGTAGGAGGCAAGATCAAGAACTTTGCCGAGCGTGAAGCAGAGAGCTCATTCAAGGATGCAAACTTCCGCCGCCTTGATGGTGGTATCCGCATCGGCTGCGGCATCGGCTACGACATGTTCTATGCCGATCTCACCTACGACATCGGTCTTGCCAACATCTGCCACGACAGTTTCGACAAATCGCGCAATGGAGCCCTCCAGTTCAATTTCGGAGTTAACTTCTAGGAACAGACAAAAGCCCCTGATGCAAGAACACATCAGGGGCTATAAACTATTAACTATAAACTTCACACAGTTCCAAGTATCGCTGGGCGAGGTCATGGATGAACTTTCGTCCTCGCTCAGTCCATACGAGATAGGTATGGGTGTAGGCTCTGCCCATCTTCTCCTGTCTGCCATCGCTCTTCGGGTCAAGGAAGGCGCTGTAGCGGGTGCGGCTCTTCGCCAAGCCCATGTGAGCATAATCGGCATAGAGGAGATACTGACCGCTCTGGTAATACTGGATATGCAGAGCACAGAGCGAGCGGTTCAGTTCCTGCGCTGTGATACCGAGCTCCTTCGCAATCTGCGTGGTGGTGAAGCAGGAAACGGAATCGAGCACGTTATCGCTATAGAGCGCTTTCGGCAGAAGATTACCCACCTGATTCTCCAACTGGATGATGTTATCACCACTCTTGGCGATGCGAACCACCTGCTCATCCACCACATCATTCAAACGGCGGATTTCCGTATCCTGTTCGCCGATAAGCTTCTTCTGCTGTTCAATCTGCAGACGCTGCTTCTTCAGCAGATTCTCCTTCTCCTTGAGCGTAGCACGGAGGATTTCTTCAGCATGTCGGATTGTCTCCTCATCACTCTCTCCCTGCTGTACCGGGATATAACCACCCGTCTTGCGAATCTGTGGCAGCACATCAGCCGTAACCCAGTTCTTGAACTTCACGGCAGTAGAAAGCTTAGAGCCGAGAACCAAAGCATAGAAACCGCTCTCGTTGACGAAGATCATCTGTTGGGAGCGTTTAGTTGGGGTTCCATCCTTACGCAAACGCCCCGAAAGTTTGACGTTGTGTTTCGCAACGTCAAATGTATTAACTAACTGACGCACAGCACATCTTGCAATCTTATACCCCAGCACATCACAGACATCCTTTGCACAGAACAAAGGTTCTCCGTTCTCATCGGTCAAGGTACGAATCTTACCGAATTCAGGGTTTTCAAACACGACAGCAACAGCTGCCTTCTTATCCATTTCTACTTTTTTATTTGTATTAACTGACTTTACCATAATAATTTGTTTTTAAAAACTAATAACTTAACATTCAACACTAAATGATTGTAATCCAAACGCTCTCCTCCCGTTCTCTCGCTGCGGTAATGGCATTGATAAGCCGATGCAGCCAGATGCGGGAATTTAAGACGGCACCCTGTAATTTATTTTCACCTACCAGAATGCAGCCCTGCGTATCATCGGGATAATTACCGGCATGGATGCGGATGCCCTCAAAATCGGGAACACCCTGCACCAGCGGAAGCCACTTCTTAAACCTTGGCGATTTCGAGATGACAACAGGATACGAGCCTTCCGGTATCGCCGTATGCCCCGGTATCTTGCGGGCTTTCTTACCCGATACCCTACTGTACCGTCCATTCTCCTCTTCCGGCTTCAGTTCGACACCCAGGAGGTTTCTCCACGTAGGCTCCAGGGTATCACAGAAGTAATGCTCCTTGTCCAACTTCGCCATATCGAAGCTGTGCTCAAAGATACGCTTGTCGCCTATTTTTACCCCCGAACGCCAGGTACGCTTCACATCCTTATCGCTCAAGATATAAAGATGACCTATCGTATAAGTCTTCTTCTTTGCTATTCTTTTTACTACTATTTCCATAATACTACTGTTCTCCTTTTCGGAATTTAAGCTTAATAAAAACTGAGGAACTGAATTTCTGAGGAACCGAGTTGCTATCCTTAACCTTGATGTAATGACGCTCCTTCCAGTTACCTAACATTCTTGAAGTTCCCTTCTTATCCATACCTCGTGCTACACGCAAGTCTATCACCTGCTGGTAAGTAAACTCATCCGGCAACTGCATCAGCATGTTGGAAGGTCCTCGCTTGCTCGACTTCTCGCCTGTATCATTCGCCCTCTTGATGGCATCACCGAAGAATCGCATCTTGCAGTAGAGGTCGTAACGCTCGCTCCAGCGGATGAACTCGTCAATCTCCGGTTCCCATTTGCAACCATTCGCCACATACAGCACACATGCCTTCAGATAGGCGATGACGTTGGCACGGAAAGAAAGATTCTCGTAAACCCTATCCTGCGACAAGCGCGAGAACTCAGCATTCTCTTCCTTCAGTTTGAGGGCAAGCTGGAACGCCTCAGGACAGTCAATCAGTCCCCTGGCGTTGTTCAGATTCTCGATATAAGGCTTCAGCCCCTCTCGGTAAGCATCATCGTAATCGCCATAAACAGGCATTTCGTCACCGATTTCACGCTCCGGAATGGTACAGAAATTGATACGGCTTATCGGACCGTCTGTCAAAACTTTTGAGAAGTAGCGTTGCCCTTTCTGAATGGTGGTAGATGCATTCCAGTTGAACCTGATCGTTACCCTTTCTGTCACACTTTGAACGCCCACGCGCTGTTGGCCAAAGAGGTTGAAGGGGTCGAAGGCGAGACACATGATGCGGAACTGCTGGTTGCCGCTGCCCCGGAGTGCATCAAACTGATCCAGCTCGTTAAGCGAAGTATAGAGGAAACGCCCCTGCGCCTCTGCGGTTCGCATCACGAATGCCGGACTGGTCATATCAGCATCAATCTCCTGGATAACAAGATTATCCGGTCGTTTGCGCTTATCCTTGTTGGCACCCTTGCGCGTCACCTCCTCCTTCCATTCCTTCTCACGTTTCAGATTCTCCGCATCCCGCTTTCTGATATCCTCCATAATATACTTAATCGGCTTATCCACAGACGATTTACCTGCACCCGTACCGGCAAGCAAGCAAGTAGAAAGCGTAGCCTCATGCACTACATTATCAATATATCGGAAGCTCGTCTGCCAGAGGTGAGTAGCCAACGGTGGAAAGATAGCGTGCGCCACTGCCGGCTTATAAACCTCCGGTGTCCGAGATATCAGCAGTTCCACCAGTTTCGGCAGTTTCTCCGGCATCGCTGGCGGTTCCGGATAATCCTCGTCGGTACTTTGAACTTGGAGATTTGAACTTTGAACTGTATGATTATCATCTGCCCTATTAACTTTCAACTGTAAACTATTAACTTGTTGGCTGGCCTGTTTTTCCGCCAGCGCATTCACCCTTATCACATCCCTCGACATCGGCTTGCAGCTGTCAGCATATTTCGCATAGAAATCATGAATCAGCTGATGGCAGTCATCCTCCTGATAGTAGCTTGGCATTTTCGTCCTCACCACCTTCATCAGTTCCTCCTCGCTCATCACCCTCGAAGCGCCTGCGCTCATAATAGCGAGCAGCGAAGAGTGCCGAGACCCGACGGTATCAATCGCCATTCCTTCAAGCCCAGCCGACTGCACGAACAGATCAAAGGCTATCAGATTCTTCTCGCTGGCCTCTCCCAGTTCACCAGAGCCATGATTGCCCGAAAGTCTATTGTTTTGAACATTGTCATTGCTATTGCCATTAACTGTAAACTGTAAACTATTAACTTTTGCATCTCCCCTTCCGTCAACCGTCAGTCCACGGTCCAGAAAAGCCTTTCTGCGAGCCTGTATTTCGCTCTCCGGCAGCACTGCGCACCACATTTTAGACCGGTAGATTTCCGAGTCCTTATCCGTCAGGAAAATCATCCTCTCAGGTGTGATGCAGCTCTCATCATAAGGCACGCCCAGCGCCTCACAATACGCCTTCTGCGTCTCTTCGATAGTCATCCCCACCGGCATTCTAATCCCGATATGCAGCTTCTTGCGAGCGCTATAACAGAGATGCAGCAACGAGCCGTTCCATATTCCCGAAGAGCAGTTTAACTCGCGCGCCTTCTCAATCGCCTTTTCCACATACTCCTTATCATCCACATCAATAATCGTCTGGAAGAGAAAGCTTTCCGGCAAGGCATTCTCCTGTCTGCGCACATTATTCTTGAACATGCCGTAGTGCGGACAGAAGAAAGGCAGCTCGCTCTTGAGCCTCTCCTGCGCCTTCTTCACCGCCTGCGCATCGTTCAAATCTACTCCGTCAATCGGCAATTCACCCCGAATCTGCTGAATCATCTTCTTGATTTCCTTCGACCCGATGACCTTATCATAAGTATCGATATTGTAAGAAAAAACTTTCCCTTTATTTCCCTTACGATAAGGGTTAATTGCCACAACATGTACTGTCTCCATTTTACCTCCATATTTTTATTAATCGAACACTTCGCTGTTAATCATGATATACCCTGAGCCATAGCTTACATTGATAGGCAGAATCAGCGAGTTATCAGAAATCTCGTCGACCCCGTTCGCCTCGAAGAGCGAAGCATTCTCAGCATCATTCAGTCTGCTCTTGACAAAGCCTATTACCCATTTTGCCGCAATCTTCTCGGCAGCAACACGCCTGTCTACGAGGTCCTTCACCAGCTGTTCATCGCAGAAGTTAAGATCCGCATTCACGTTCTCAGCCTCCGCTTCTTCCTTTCCCATTTCCTGGTTCTCGAAGAAGAGGTTATACTTGATTTTCATATCCTTCATCATCACGATGTTCAGATTTTTCAGTTCCCCCTCCGAGTCAGCAATCGTCTCATAGAGTTTCTGTACCGACTTCTTGAAGATGTTCTTCACGTCCATCAGACAGTAATAGATTTTCCCGTCAATCACCACCACCCTCAGTTTTCCATACTGCGGATGAACAAAATAAAAAGGTTTCATTGCTTTCATCTTATAAATTCCTTTTTTAAGAGTTGGGCGCTCCCACAACGGTTGATGTGCCAATACACAAAAGCCCCCGAAACCCAGACCATATCGGTTCTGAATTCCGGGGGCAAATGTACGGCGATTCTGCGACAAAAAACTAGTACGTACCAGTACTGTCGTACTAGTACTACTTGCAAAAAACGGTCATTTAACCTATATATTTATTGATTTTATCTCCAAATTCACCCATAGAAGGCATTGAGATAGCTTCATTGTAGCGCGTTCTGAGCACAGCAGGGTTCATATCCCATAACTGTGAGAATACTTTCCATAGCTTGGTAATATGCAGTTTGATGGATAACTTATAGGCAAGATAACCCTTCTGGTAGCCAGAAAGATTGACAGGCTGGAAGTTTTCATCCAAAATCCCATACTCATACAAACTCTTCAGAATCTGTTGTGCTTTTTCTCCTTTCAATTCTTTAGGAATATTACGTTTATGAGGTAAGAATAACTTGGTTATGCCAGATGCTTTCTTTTTATTCCTTTTGTCCTCTTCATCATCATCTTCAAAGTCAGCTTCCGTCACATCGGAATCAGAAAAATCATCTCCCTTATACCTCTCTCTTGCGGCATCATGCGAAGGATTGAAGTTCACGACATTGCCAAGATTCACACCTCCCACATGGATATCTCCATTAAAATTTAGTATGCAACTGACTTTCATGATTCAAAAAGATTTATAAGGTTATCAACACTTGTAGTACCCTCAAATACGCGAACGCCTTTCAGGTTAACTACGATATCAACACTCATACTGATGATTCCCAACACAGCCAGGGCAATCTTCAGTTTTACGATAAGTTTAGTCATATATCTTCACCTTTTAAGATAGACTAAATTTACTTCCTCAATCTTGGAAGAAGAGGTGGCCCCTGAAAGTTTTCCAGGGTGAATCCTTACTTCGGAGACATTGAGCTGCAGAGCAGTATGAGGAATGTCTCCCCCGATTTCATGTTGAATTTTTCATTTTTACTCTGTTTTTAAGTTATTAATTGTTATTGTTTCTCTATAATAGCTGCGCAAGCACTTATGCACGGCTAAATCTCATGATATTTTTTTTAATATTGTTGCTCAATTATTTATTGCGAGGTGAAAAATTGCTTTGCATTTCTTCTACTTTCTCTTTCAACTTGTCAAGTTGTTTCAAGTCTCTCCCTATCGTAGCCCAGTGCCAAAAAGCCTCATTGAAGTTCTTTTCGAACTTATCTTTTTCAAAATTTTTACTCTCCGCAACATGTTTCTTATTCAGCGTATCAATGATAGTATCCCAATGATAAAGGATGCAATAACACCACCGACGCTGCTGGTAAGGCTTGAACTTCACTTTTCCTTTCAACACATTTATTATTGTATCATGCTTGATATGCGTAATATTAGAGAACTGATATGGAGATAGCAATTCAGCTCCATCACCTATAAAAGACTTTAGATACAAGATGATGCACTCTTCTTGTATCTCATTGATTCTGTCGTCTAGCTGAGCTAAGTTCTTCAGAATCAACTTTTGTCTATGTTCTGCAATATCCAACATAATAGTGTAAATTTATGCGAATTTACAACTAATTATTTGAATAGCAAAGCCGACTCCCCAGCTACCATGAATAGCCGGATATATTTTTCAAAAACATTAATATTTAAGCTATATTTTACTATAGAATAACAAGAAAAAGGGGAAAAAAGTGAGCAATTTACGTTACTCGCCTTATTCCCCTTACTTTTTATGATTTTACGGTAGGTGCATCGCTCTGCACAATCCTTATTTCATTGCAATCTTGATAGAATCCTTACCCACTTTGGCGATAACCAAAGACTCGGAAACGGCATAAGAGGGTGTAACTTAATATACTACCCACTCATTAATTTAGTGTAAACTTGCATTTAGGAAAGTTCGAACACCCATAAAAAGAGCCATATCTTCCATTGCGTAAAACTAACTGACCACCACATTGTGGGCAAACACCTTGCCTTATTAAGTTCTTTGCTCTATATTGCCTATCTTTAACATTCTGCTTGTGCTGTCTTATTTCTTCCTTATTTGCTATTGTGTAATACCGTTGAATAGAATTGATAATCCAATCAATTTGTGTAGCATTTAGAATAATGTCTTGATATTGAGATATTGCCCAATTCAAGTTGCATCTGTTTACAACTATATGGTTACTGACATGAACTTTCAACTCTGCAGAATTATTAAATACAACAATCGGAATAAAAGGAAAATCAACAGGACATTTAAACAAATGGCGAAGAAATCTTACATGCCCCTCATTCTGCTTTATCGGATTATAAAATTTGTGTTTACTTTTGTAGATGACCTGAGTCCAATATTCAGAATTCTCTCCACCTAATATCCAACCTTTATAACCCTTTGTCTCAATGACGAATACCCCATAAGGTGACACTACAATATGGTCAATTTGAGTTGAGCGTCCATTACTCTCAAACAACAAATTGTTGAATATTGTGTATTCGTCTGACAGCTGCAACATTTTCTTATGCACCAACCTTTCGGAATATTTACCTTTCCACATTGGCATCTTCAATTTTAAAAAGATTACCAACGCAAGAAATACCACCAAACAAACTATACCCATATTTTACCAAACCTAACATATTTGTTTAATCCATTTTATGTACTTAAGAGAAGCTTCGCATAAGTTCTGTAAACTAAAGCAACATACTACCCATACGCCCTGTTTTAGGATGTATGGGTAAGTGCAAATGATGCGGCATTCCGGATAATGCTGGTATCCAATTCTACCTGTCCAAGGAAACTTCATCTGCAACAGATGCAGCCACGGAGATCATTTGTTTCTCCAGGCAGTTCCTTATCCTTTTAGCTGCTGTAACTGACTCTCCGACAATCCTGTTATTTCCATCACCGTGGCAGCATCCATACCATTCGCCAGCATCTTTCTGGCAATCTCAAGGCTTCGCTTGTTCATGCCCTTCTCCATGCCTTTTTCCATTCCTTCAGCCAAGCCCTTCTCCATTCCTTCAGCCAAGCCCTTCTCCATGCCTTCAGCCAGGCCCTTCTCCATGCCTTCAGCCAGGCCCTCTTCTTTACCTTCTCGCTTGGCGGTATCAATCGAATTCTTGATATCACGATATGCCATCTTGCTGGCTTCATACTCCCGCTGCTCCTGCGGAGTGAATTTTGCAATCTCGGCTTCTTCGAAGAGGCGGTCGAAGACCTTGTCGCATAACGCCTTAGGGCGCTGAGTAAGCTTGTAGAGATTCTTCAGGGCATAGAGCCACTTGTCGTAGAGCGTTTCCAACTCATCAAGCGACTTGTTGAACTTGGCGATTTCCACGTAGATAAATTCCAGTTTATCGTAGAATATCTTGTGCGTGGCAGTATCGCACAACTGCACATGATGGCGGATTTCTTCCTTATTGAAGGCTTCCTCGTTCATGTTGAAGTTGAGCAGAGCAATTGTGTAAACATGGTTGAGCTTGAAGTCCCATTCACTACCCTTAGGAGCCTGCTCACGGATAGGGAAAGTGGAATAGAACAGGGCACGGTCCTTGAAGTATGTCTGGTATGCATTCTGCATTTCCACGATAAACTTCTCGCCGTTTTCTCCTTCGCAATATACGTCGAAGATGGCCTTGCGGTCGGTATAGATATCGCCCACGTTCTCCGGATTCAGATACTTCACGTCCTTAACAACCTGTCTTCCATTGAACAAGCTGTTAAGGAAACAGATCAGCAAATCCTTATTGGGAGTTGATCCGAAAATTCGCTTGAAACCGAAATCGGTCAGCAAACTGATATATCTTTCTTCTACCTGCTTCATAATTATCTGTCTTTTAAAACCCTACCGCAAAGGTACGATTTTATTTTCATACCTGCAAGAGTTTTCTGATAAAAATTGAGAAAATGGGCAAGTTCTCTATAGAATCAGGAGAAGGGTAGAACTGGAGAACGGAAACAGTATCTTTTTATCGGCGATAATGACTCAGTTCCTCAGAACTCAGTTCCTCAGTTTTGTTCTAGGGGGTATACTTGATGGTTACAAATTGTAAGTAATTATATTTTATTATATATATAATATATATTATATATATAATAAGCTTCTAAATTAAGATAAAAGTGAAGGGTCAGAGAAAAACTGAGGAACTGAGTTCTGAGGAACTGAGGGAGATTTCTTATGCCATTTTGTATCTTTCTATTTTATTGTAAACAAAGTATTTAAGTGCGCAACTCTATGTTTTCCTCTCTGAAAAAGTATGAGTCGCGGGGCGCAAAACGGCAAGTTAGATTGTTTAACAGGTTTCGGATTGAAAGTGTGCTGAAAATCGCACCTTATCACACGCTGAAATTTGGTGGCATCGGGAAATTGCAGTATCTTTGCATCGTCGTTCGAAGAAAGGCTGCACTCGACAAAGCGTAACCCACAAAGTTTACAATTTATTAACCCTTTAAAAAATTAAGATTATGGAAGTAAAAGGAACATTGAAATATCGTAAAGTACAGCGCACACCTCAGACTGGTGAAAACGCAGGTAAGAAGAAGTGGTATGCGGCTGCGGTAACTGACCGCGAAGTGGACTTCGAGGGATTCGTATCGCATATCTCTGACCACGGCTCGCCTTACTCTCGTGGTACTATCCACGGTGTGCTGATGGATGCACTCGACCATCTGCAGGAGCTGATTCTCGACGGCAAGAGCGTGCGTCTCTCTGACCTCGGATTGTTCTCCATCGGTATGAGCTCCAAGGCGGAGGACACCAAGGAGAAGGTGACAGCTGCCAGCGTGGAGGGCGTGCACCTGATTGTGAGAAACACGAAGAGCTGGAGCAATACTGAGCTGCGCAAGAAGTGCAAGATTCAGGAGTACGGCGGCTATATCGGCACCGACGGAGAGGGCACCACAGGCGGTGGTACTACCGGTGGCGGCACTGAACAGGGCGGCGGTACAACTGGCGGCGGTACGCAGGGCGGCGGCGACGAGCTTGAATAAAGCCCTCGCCTGAGGGCGGCAAGTAGAAAGCTAGCGTATCCCCCTCGCCAAGTTAATATTAACATATAACACTTAACATTAAAAATAATAATAAAGATGATGAAAGCAAATACCTGGAAAACGATTTTGCAGATTGCAATCTCCTTCCTCACAGCCATCGCTACTACGCTCGGAGTTACCAGCTGTAGCGTGTAAAAAAAAGATGTTTTTAAATTCTGATTCGACATAGCAAAGCCCCCGGTGCATCACGCATCGGGGGCTTTTTTACTTTTTTACCTTTAAAAGCCTTTTTCCTTAAAAACTCCTTAAACTTTGCTTCTCTCTGCAATATTTTTAGTAACTTTGCACCCAAAAGTTAGTATAGAATATGAAAATAGGAATTATCGTTGCGATGGACAAGGAGTTCGCGCAACTCAAAACATTATTGACCGAATCGCAGGTTGAGAGAAAAAACTATAAGGACTTCGTTATCGGAAAAATAGGCAACAACGAGGTGGTGATGCAGCAATGCGGCATCGGTAAGGTGAACAGTACCATAGGTGCCGTGGAAATGATTGACAACTATCACCCTGACCTCGTCATCTCTTCAGGCGTGGCTGGAGGCGCTGATATCAACCTCAACGTGACTGAGGTGGTGGTGGCAACCAACTGCGTTTACCACGATGCCTACTGCGGCGAGGAATGCGAATTCGGACAGATTCTAGGCATGCCTGCTTTCTTCAAAACACCTAAGGAATATGTGGAGAAGGCACTCGCCATCAACAACCTGCCGGGCAACAGGCACCCGAAGATCCACGCCGGACAGATTGTGAGCGGCGAATGGTTTGTAGACAGCAAGGAGAAGATGCGCTCTATCCTGGAACACTTCCCTCAGGCGATGGCGGTGGATATGGAGAGCTGCTCTATCGCCCAGACCTGCCACATCTACAAGACGCCTTTCATCTCCTTCCGCATCATCAGCGATGTACCGCTGAAAGATACCAAGGCACAGCAGTATTTCGACTTCTGGGCTAAAATGGCTGAAGGCTCTTTCAATGTTACCAAGGCTTTCCTCGAAAGTCTGTAAACTGTAAATTATTAATTATCAAGATGAATAAGATTCCAAGTTTTACAATCAATCACAATAAGCTGCTCCGCGGCATCTACGTGAGCCGTAAGGACGAAGTAGGCGGAGAAGTCATCACAACATTCGATATCCGCATGAAGGTGCCTAACCAGGAGCCTTGTCTGCACAACGGTGCCATCCATACCATCGAACACCTGGCTGCCACCTATCTGCGCAACGACGAGGAGTGGAAGGACCGCATCATCTACTGGGGACCGATGGGATGCCTCACGGGCAACTATCTCCTTATCAAGGGCGACCTGGAGAGCAAGGACATCGTGGAACTGATGAAGCGCACCTTTAAGTTTATCGCCGATTTCGAGGGTGAGATTCCGGGACAGGCGGCAAAGGACTGCGGCAACTACCTGCTCCACGACCTGCCTATGGCAAAATATGAAGCCAGAAAATATCTGGATGAGGTGCTCTGCTGCATCAGGGAAGAAAACCTCATCTACCCTACCCAGGATTAGAAACAAAAAATATGGCAAGCTTACCACTTAAGCTTGCCATATTTTTCTTTATACCAAAGTTGCCAGCCATTGACCAGATTCTGCCATACTACATAGGCACCCGGTGCTACGGCAGCAAGAGGATTCAGGAAGGTGAGGGTGAGCCAGATGCCCACTACCGTATTCTTCTGTCCCAACGCCTGACCGGCACTGATACTCGCACCGAAATGCCTGCCTACCGCCTTGCCGATGGCAAACTGGAGGAGACATACCAGCAGCGGTACAAAGAGCAGCAGAAGCATCGTTACGCCCGATACCTCGGCATGGAGCATGTTGCGAACCGTTTCGCCCATCAGTATCGTGAGGTTGAAACACCACATATAAAAGCCTAAATCCTTTACATTCTTCACCTTATCCACCCATTTTGGCAGGAACCTGCGGCTCAGCAAGGCAAGCAGCAGAGGCACCACCAGCACGGTAGTGACATTGCGGAACACCATCGCACTCATCATGAGGAACGATACGTCTGCCCCTTTCTCTACCATCGGGAAAAGACTCGGAATGATGACCATCGTAAAAATGTTGGCGATGACCGTATAAGTGGTCAGCGAACCGATACTGCCGCCCAACTTCTCCGTAACCACAGCCACGGCAGCTGCCGTAGGACAGATGAAGCAGATGAAGGCACCCTCGAGAATCAGTTTGGTGCTGTAATCGGAGCCGAACTCAAAGATAAGCACCACCATCATCAATGACAGCGAGGTACGGATGAGCTGGAGGATGAAATGCCACGCCTTAGGCTTCATCTCCTTGATTTCTATCTTACAGAAAGTAACATAGAGCAGGGAGAACAGCACTACCGGCATCAGACCTACCAACCTCGGACCACAATAATCGCCAATGGGCACCAGGAAGGGCACATTGGCGAATATCAGGTAGCCCAATGCTCCCATAACCAGGGAGCAGGGCAATGAAAACTTTCTAAAAAATCTCCACAAAAACATTTCTGTTTAGTCTTTGTTGCTGCGCTTGCGCTTCAGGTGATCGAGCTCGATCTTGCGCATACGCATGTTCTTTGGAGTTACCTCTACGTACTCGTCCTCACGGATATACTCCAGGCACTCCTCAAGACTCATCACGGTCTTAGGAATGACGCGAGCCTTATCGTCAGAACCGGAAGCACGTACGTTGGTAAGCTGCTTAGCCTTGGTTACGTTGACTACCAGGTCGTTGTCGTGAACATGCTCACCTACAACCTCGCCTCCGTAAACCTCCTCACCCGGATCGATGAAGAACTTACCACGATCCTGCAGCTTATCGATAGCGTAAGCAAAGGCAGTACCGGTTTCGAGCGCAATCATGCTACCGTTAGAACGGCGGCTGATTTCACCCTTGTATGGCTGATACTCCTTGAAGCGGTGAGCCATGATAGCCTCGCCCTGAGAAGCGGTAAGCACGTTGGTACGCAGACCGATGATACCACGTGAAGGGATATCGAACTCGATGTCTACACGCTCGCCCATGTTCAGCATAGAGGTCATATCACCCTTGCGGCGGGTTACCATATCAATCATCTTAGAAGCAAACTCCTCTGGTACGTTGATGGTCAACTCCTCTACAGGCTCGCACTTCACACCGTCAATCTCCTTATAGATAACCTGAGGCTGACCTACCTGGAGTTCATAGCCCTCGCGGCGCATGGTCTCGATGAGTACAGAGAGATGGAGCACACCACGGCCTGATACAATCCACTTATCGGTAGAATCCTCGTAAGGCTGTACGCGGAGAGCGAGGTTCTTCTCGAGCTCCTTGTTCAAGCGCTCCTGGATGTGGCGTGATGTACAGAACTTGCCTTCCTTACCGAAGAATGGTGAATCGTTGATGGTGAAGAGCATGCTCATGGTAGGCTCATCGACAGCGATTGGAGGCAGTGGCTCAGGATTCTCGAAATCGCAGATGGTATCACCTATCTCGAACTTCTCCAAGCCGATAACGGCACAGATATCGCCTGAATCTACATGATCGGTCTTCTTGTGGCCCATACCCTCGAAGGTGTGGAGCTCCTTGATCTTGGTCTTCTCCTGGGTTCCGTCGCGGTGGCAGATGGTAACATTCATTCCATCCTTCAATGTACCGCGGTGTACACGACCTACGGCGATACGACCAGTATAAGAGCTGTAATCGAGTGATGTGATAAGGAGCTGTGGAGTACCCTCGAGCTGCTTAGGAGCTGGGATAACCTCAATAATCTTATCGAGCAGATAATCGATATTGTCTGTTGGATGATTATAGTCCTCGCCCATCCAGCCGTTCTTGGCAGAACCGTAAACTACTGAGAAGTCGAGCTGCTCTTCTGTAGCATCGAGGTCGCACATCAGGTCGAATACCATCTCGTACACCTCTTCAGGGCGACAGTTAGGCTTATCTACCTTATTAACAACGACGATAGGCTTCAGTCCGAGCTGCAATGCCTTCTGGAGCACGAAACGGGTCTGAGGCATCGGACCCTCGAAAGCATCGACGAGGAGGAGGCATCCGTCTGCCATATTGAGCACGCGCTCAACCTCACCACCGAAGTCAGAGTGTCCAGGAGTATCGAGGATATTAATCTTAGTACCTTTCCAATTGATAGATACATTCTTTGAGAGAATGGTGATACCACGCTCGCGCTCCAAGTCGTTGGAATCGAGCACTTCGCCGCTGTTATCCTGGCCGTCGCGGAACAGCTTACCGGCGAGCATCATCTTGTCGACCAATGTAGTCTTACCATGGTCAACGTGTGCAATAACTGCAATGTTTCTAATGTCTTGCATTTTAATTTTTACCTTAAATACTTAAATTTGGGTGCAAAATTACAAAAAAATCCCGAAATGTTTGCATAATTCGGCAAAAAGTTGTATCTTTGCACCGCATTTTTAATGAAACCACCGTGAGGAAGGTCATCAGATGCACAAAATTAAACATATTCATATTTTATTAAATTAAGTTTTTACAGCTATGTATTTAGACAAAGCAAAAAAAGAAGAGATCTTTAGCAAGTACGGAAAGTCTAACTCTGATACTGGTTCAGCTGAGAGCCAGATAGCATTGTTCTCATACCGTATTGCTCATTTGACGGAACATGTTAAGAAGAACCGTAAAGATTATACTACAACACGTGCGTTGACACAGCTTGTAGGAAAGCGTCGTGCATTGCTCGATTACTTGTATGATCGCGACATCAATCGCTATCGTGCTATCATCAAGGCCCTCGGTCTTCGTAAGTAATCAGCTTAGGCAGACACATTGCTTAACAGAACAGAATCCCATCGTTCGCAAGAGCGGTGGGATTTTTCTTGCATAAAAAAAAGAATATGATTCATTTCTTAGAACAGCACTTTGTAGAACTTGTAACCACAAACCAGCATCATCTATCTGACGCTGGCAACCATCCTGTTGCTCTACCAAAAACTCCTAGCCCGTTTTTGCATACTTACTAAATTTAAATTACCTGAGTATCTCCTTCAGCGGTTTCATCACGAATTCGCGCTCCTCCATCAACGGATGAGGAACCTTGAAATCGGGCTCATCTATCACCAAGTCATCTATCATCAGGATATCAATGTCGATGATGCGGTCATGGTATTCGCTATCCACCGACTTCATGGTACGCCCCATTTCGCGCTCTATGCGCTGCGTAGCCTCCAGCACCTGGCGCGGGGCCATCGTGGTGAGAACCAGCACACAGGCATTGATATAGTCGTTGGGAGATGAATAGCCCCAAGGCTTGGTTTCGTAAAGAGCAGACTGGCGCTCTACCACACCAATCTGCTCTCCTATCTTTTCTATTACCTCGCGAATGTTGCGCTTTCGGTTGCCCAAATTCGTACCGAGACTTAAATATACCTGATACATACTTATTCACACTTTCATAAAATTGTGGATAACTAAGCTAAAACCTAGAATATCAACAACTTCTATGTGTATAAAAACTGTTTATACCATTGTTTAATCTGGAAGCATCAACAATGAATCACCATAGCAGCCAAACATATAGCCATTCTTCACAGCCATCTTGTATGCCTCGTAAACCAACTCGTAACCGCCAAAGGCTGCAGTACTCATCATCAGGGTTGACTCCGGATGATAGAAATTGACTACGGCACAGTCAGCAAGACCAAAATCGTATGGAGGGAAGATGAACTTGTTGGTCCATCCATCGAAAGCCTTCATCATACCATCGGTGCCTACAGCCGTTTCTGTTGCCTTCATCACACTGGTACCGATAGCGCAGACGCGATGGCCGGCAAGTTTGGTCTTGTTAACCAGATCACATGCCTCCTGGCTGATCATCATCTGCTCTGAATCCATCTTGTGCTTGGTAAGGTCCTCCACCTCAATATCGTGGAAGTTGCCCAGACCGCAATGCAGGGTGATATAAGCCTCGTTGATACCGTTGATCTCCATACGCTTCATCAGCTCGCGTGAGAAGTGAAGACCGGTAGCAGGTGCAGTAACAGCACCCTCTACCTCAGCGAAAACACATTGGAAATCGTCCATATCATCCTCTGTAGCGTGATGATCCTCACGTGCATCGATAACGTAGCGAGGAAGCGGAGCCTCGCCCAGAGCGAAGAGCGAACGCTTGAAGACATCATGATTGCCATCCTCATCATAGAGGAAACGGAGGGTACGGCCACGGCTGGTGGTATTGTCGATAACCTCGGCAACCATCTCGTTGACATCATCGAAGAAAAGCTTGTTGCCGATACGGATCTTGCGGGCAGGCTCTACCAATACGTCCCAAAGGCGCATCTCAGGATTGAGCTCACGGAGCAGGAACACCTCAATCTTGGCATCGGTCTTCTCCTTGGTACCATAAAGACGGGCTGGGAAAACCTTGGTATTGTTGAAGATGAAGGTATCGCCCTCTTCGAAGTAATTCACGATATCCTTGAACTGCAGGAATACTGGATTGCCATCGGCATCAACCATATCCTTGCCGTTTTCATCTTTCTTGTACATCTCGATGGTTTCTGACTTCTTGTGGAGAACCATGAGTCGGGACTCATCGCGGCGAGTAATCTCGAATGTACGTTCACCACTAGCCGTTTTTACCACGTGCTTTGCCTTATGTGGATAAAGTGCCACCTGATCTTTTGGCAACTTAAAGTTAAATTGTGATAGCTTCATGTTATATTTTTTATTACTTGGATGGCTGAAGGCTGTCTTCGAGAGGCTGCTCATCAAGCCATTCCTGGAAATGATCAAAACTGATGCAGTTTTCTACTGCGAAACTTCCTGCCTTGGTACGGCGGAGGGCGGTAAGGTAGGCGCCACTATCGAGAGCCCTGCCGATATCACGGGCGAGGGAGCGGATGTAAGTGCCTTTGCCGCAAACCACACGGATACTGGCGGTCTTCTCCTCATCGTTATAATCGGTGAGTTCTATCTCGTCTACACGCACGGTCTTCGGCTTGAGCTGAACCTCTTCGCCTGCCCGGCGCAAGGCATAAGAGCGGTCGCCATTCACCTTTACGGCACTGTAGGTAGGCGGAACCTGCTGAATCTCGCCCACAAACTGCTTAAGCGTTTCCTCCACCAGCTGGCGGGTGATATGCTTCGTAGGATAGGTGTGATTCACGCTGTGTTCCTTATCGTAGCTGGCGGTAGTAGCACCGAGCTGCAGGGTAGCTGTATACTCCTTAGTATGGGTCTGCAGCTGTTCTATCTGCTTGGTACATTTACCGGTGCAGAGCACCAGCACGCCAGTGGCAAGGGGATCGAGCGTACCGGCATGTCCTATCTTCACCTTAAAACCGAGCTTCTTGCTGAGGAGATAGCGAACATGTGCCAGGGCTCCGAAACTCGACATGCGATAAGGCTTGTCGATGGCAATAATTTCTCCTTTTCTGAAATCCATATATTAAATGATTGAACAGATGATGGTTACGGCACCTGCAATGGCACAATAGATACCGAAATATACCAGTTTACCCTTCTTCACAATGTTAATCATCCATTTACAAGCCAGACAACCTGAAATGAATGCAGCCACAAAGCCTATAATCATAGGGAATGCGTCGATGCCTCCAAGTGTCTCTTCGCCCTTCAGACCCTTCAGAAGGTCGAGCAATGCCTCGCCCAGGATTGGAGGAATCACCATAAGGAACGAGAATTGAGCCATCTTCTCCTTCTTGTCACCAAGCAAAAGGCCGGTGGCGATGGTAGTACCAGAACGGGAAAGGCCAGGCAATACGGCAAGTGCCTGTCCGAGACCGATGATAAAGGCATGCAACGGACTGATATTCTCCTTCTGACGAGGCTTGGCGAAGTAAGAGAAAGTAAGGAGCACAGCTGTTACGAGGAGCATACAGCCCACGATAAGCAAGCCTGAACCGAAAACCTCTTCTACCTTATCCTTGAAGAATACGCCTACGATCCCCACAGGAATCATAGAGATGACGATATTGAGGGCATACTTTGTTTCCTCATTCATCTGGAACTTGAAGAGTCCCTTCAAAATCCAATCAATTTCTTTCCACAGAATGACCAGTGTACTCAACACGGTTGCTACATGAACCATGATAGTAAAAGTAAGGTTATCCTCTCCGTTAATGCCAAAAAGATAAGCACCGATAGCCAAATGACCGCTACTGCTTACAGGCAAATACTCTGTGAGACCCTGAACGAGTCCCAACACTAATGCTTCAAACCAATTCATCGAATGAAATAAATGTTATGTGCTGATTTTTATTTAGGGTTACGCCCTATAAACTATTAACTATTAACTATAAACTTATTAATTGTCTTTCGGTTTGTGAATCACCGCATAGATGATTGAAAGGAAACCTATCAATGTTACAGTTGGTGCTACAACGATGCGACGGGTACTGAAAATATCAGTATCGAAGGTATGCTCGTTAGAACCGGCGCCACTCATCAGCAGAAAACCGATGATGATAATCGCCATTCCGATGCCTAACAAGATAAAGTTCATCTTGTCGAATGCTAAATTCTTCTTATCCATTACTTTATATAATTTACAATTTATAGCTTACAGTTTATAGCAAACTTGCTATACGGCAAAGCTGCTATTAACTTTTAACTATTAACTTTTAACTATTAACTATCAACTAAATCTTATAAAGGTCTCCCGCCTTCATCTTCAGGAACTTATTGACTGAGATGCAGGCGCAGAAGGCGGTGATGATGATACCGAAGAGGAAGACGGAGCCGCCGGTGATGGCAAGTTCCTGCCAGCCCAAAACGTTCATCAACTCAGGTTCGTGGAGCGACCATGCATAGAGACAACCGCCCAGGAAACCATCTGCCAGCAATGCAGAAACAACGCCCACAAGCATAGCCTTGCGGAGGAACGGACGGCGGATAAAGCCCCAGGATGCACCTACCAGTTTCATCGTATGGATGGAGAAACGGCGGGCATAGATGCCCAGACGTACCGTATTGTTAATCAGCGAGAACGAGATGAAGGTGAGCAGGGCTGCTACAATCAGCAATCCGATACTGATCTTTGCCAACGAATTGTTCACCTGTTCTATCAGGTCGTGCTGATAAGTAACCTCGGTAACACGCGGATATGCCTTCAGTTCCTTGGCAATCCACTTCAATGAATCATTGTTCGCGTAATCTGCCTTCGTCGTAATCTCTATGGAAGGCTGGAAAGGGTTGACACCGGCAAACTCGCTCGGGTTGGTACCCAAATCGCGGGTAGCTTCTTTCAGTGCCTCTTCCTTGGTGATATAAGTCAGCGTATTGACATAAGGTCTTGCATTCAGGCGTTTACACATCTGCAATCCCTCCGGGTTAGTCATATCCTGTTCGAGCATCACCTGTACCACGAGATTCTCCTTCACATAGGAAGAGAGATTGCGTCCCATGAGGACAGAGAAGATAACTAATCCCAACAAAATGAGCACCATAGCGGTACTGATACACAAAGTAATGACCTGCAATCCACGATGATTGCTAGGCTTATATTGTTTCTTTCTCATTTTTAAAAATCTTTACTAACTTAAAACCAAAAGGGCACAATGACCCAAATTGTCTGCAAAGATACGCATAAACGAAGAGATTACAAAATAAAATTGCATTTATTTACATTTATTCAATTAATTAATCGAACCACAGGCGAAAGTTAAGTTCAATTGAAAAAGGAAAAGGGCCAACCTCACGGCCAGCCCTTCACATAATAAGTAAAATTCAAATAGGTATGACTTGAATTTACTAAATGAAAATTTACTATTCGGGATGGTAAATCCCTTTATGTACATTCATTACATCTTAGTGATGACACCCTTCTCTGAACTCTCCAAGAACTGGATGATGTTCTGAATCTCCGGTCCATCTGGCACCTGATCCTTGATCTGGTTAATGGCATCGAAGAGGGATGTCTGACCATGGAATACCAGTCGGTAGGCATTCGCAATATGCTTGCGAACCTTCTCGGTAAGCTCGGCTGCTTCCATGATGATGGTGTTAGGACCTGCATACTTCACAGGCTTTCCACCGGCAATGATATAAGGAGGAATATCCTTAGAGAAGGTAGTACCTGCCTGAATCATCGCCAGATCGCCTACTCGGGTCTTGGCGTTCTCTACTACAGATGTTGAGTAGATGACACCGTTACCAATCACGCAGTCGCCTGCAATCTTGGTACCATAACCGAATACGCAACCATCTCCGATTACTGTATCGTGAGAGATATGGGCACCTTCCATCAGGAAGTTGTTGCTGCCCAGAATGGTCTTGCCGCCCTTATGGGTACCACGGTTGATAACCACGTTCTCACGGATGGTATTGTTATCGCCGATTACTACCTCACTCTCCTCACCTGTAAAGTGGAAGTCCTGTGGGAGCGCAGCGATAACGGCTGCCTGGAACACCTTATTATTATTACCCATGCGAGTACCGTTCATGATGCTCACGAATGGATAGATGGTACAGTTGTCGCCGATGACCACATCGTCCTCAATATAGGCGAATGGATATATCTTGCAGTTGTCTCCAATCTTAGCCTTTGGAGAAACCTCTGCCTTTGGACTTATTATACTAGCCATAACTATAAACTATTAATTATTAACTATAAACTACTTAGCTCCTCCACCCAATGCATAGTAGAGATTTACTACTGCCTGCATCTTGTTGAAGTCATCAGCTACCTTAGAAAGCTGTACATTGAGGAGTGAAGACTGTGCCTGGATGATTTCAAGGTAAGAGCTGCCTGCAATACCCATCAATTCCTTGGTAGACTCAACATTCTTCTCGAGTACTTCTATTCGCTTCTGCTCTATCTTGCTCTTCTCATCAGAGTAGTTGTAGAGAACAAGCGCATTGCTCACCTCGCTACCAGCCTTCAGCACGGTATTCTGCCAGGTGTTGTAAGCCTGCTCATACTGCATCTTAGCCACCTTCAAACCGGCAATGATACGGCCGTTCTGGAAGATTGGCTGGGTAAGAGAACCTACTGCTGAGAGCAACCACTTACCTGGGTTCACGATACCTGCACCACCTGAATTGGTGAAGGCACCTGTACCGGAAATGGTGATAGATGGATAGAACTTGCTGCGGGCGGTCTCTATACCATAGAAGCACTGAGCCAGATTCATCTCGGCTGCGTGGACATCAGCACGGTTGTTGAGCAACTGGATGCCTACACCGGTTGAGAAATTAGATGGAAGACTCTGGTTATCCAACTTGCCACGGGCGATGCTATGTGCCTGGTCGCCGATGAGCAGACTCAGAGAGTTCTCTGTCTCACGAATCTGGCGCAACAGATCGGTCTTCTGGGTCAACACAGAATAGTAGTTAGACTCAGCTGACTGGATGGCTGGTGTACGGTAACCCAATCTGAGATCGTGCATCTTCTGCATAGTCTCCCAAGTATCCTTGGTCAATCCTTCCATATTGTTAACCAACTCCACCTGCTTGTCGAGCATCAACAGAGTATAATACATGTTGGCGATGTTGGCGATGAGGTTGGTCTGTACAGATACCTGATAGTCCTTCAACTGGAGCAGCGCCATCTGGGCACTGCGCTTCTGAGAGAGCAGGTTGCCGAAGAGGTCTACCATCCAGCTGGCTGTAACAGGCATCGTGTAAGTTTTGGTGGCAGCCTGGCCATCCCAGGAAGCGATGGTTCCCTGAGGAGTGAAAGCCAGAGAAGGCACGAATGCCAACTTGGCACACTTCAACTGCTCTTCAGCCATCTTCACGTTCAAAGCCGCATTGAGCAGGTTGACATTGTTGTTCAATCCCTTCTCAATGATCGACTGGAGCTGAGGGTCGGTGAAGACGCTGCGCCAAGGAATATTGGCGAAGGTAGTAGTATCCTTTACAGCCAAAGTATCTGTATCAGAAGCTACATCGCGAACGATACCGCTGGTCTTCACATCCGGACGCTCATACTTTCCGTAGAGAGTCTTGCAGCTGCTCAGGGAGAGCGCTGCGAGACCCAATATGATGATATTTAAATTCTTTTTCATTGTTTCCTTTGAAGTTACATTGCGTTATTACTTCTTCTCGATACCCTTCATTTCGTGAGCGGCGTTGGCATACTGCTCCAATTCGGCAGCTACCTCCTCGTTCATCTCGTCCTCGAACTTCATTGGAGTCAACTTCTCCTGCAACCACTCAAAGACTGCGAAGAGAGCAGGAACCACGAAGATCTGACAGATAGTACCAATCAACATACCACCTACTGCGGCAGCACCCAAGGTCTGGTTACCATTCTTACCTACACCAGATGCGAACATCAGAGGCAACAGACCGATAACCATCGCCAGAGAGGTCATCAGGATAGGACGGAGACGGGCACCGGCACCCAGGATAGCTGAGTACTTGATAGCCATACCCGTACGACGACGCTCAAGGGCGAACTGTACAATCAGGATGGCGTTCTTAGCCAACAGACCGATCAACATAATCAACGAAATCTGCATGTAGATATCGTTAGAGTGACCGAAGATATTGGTGAAGATGAACGAACCTGCCAAACCGAATGGGATAGACAATACCACAGACAAAGGCAAGATGTAACTCTCGTACTGGGCACTCAAGATCAGGTAAACGAATACAATACAGAGTGCGAAGATCAAACCTGTAGAGTTGCTGGACTCAGCCTCAGAACGGGTCAAACCTGAGTACTCATAGCCGTAGCCTTCTGGCAATGTCTCCTTGGCAACCTCAGCAATCGCCTTCATACCGTCACCGGTAGAGTAACCGCTGTTAGGCGTTACAGATACATCCATAGAGGTAAACAGGTTGAATCGTGCGATGTTAGATGGACCATAAATCTTCTTCAAGTTCACGAACTCGCTTACAGGAGACATGGTGCCATCAGCACAACGAACGTAAATCTTGCTCAGATCGTCTGGACGCATACGACTCTCAGGACCAGCCTGAATCATGACACGGTAGAGCTTACCGTAGGCATTGAAGTTAGATGCGTAGAGACCACCGAGGTAACCCTGCATTACAGACAATACTGAAGATGGAGAGATACCAGCCTGCTTGGTCTTGGCAACATCTACATCTACCATATACTGTGGGTAGTTAGGGTTGTACTGAGTCTGGGCGGTCTGAATTTCAGGACGCTTGTTCAACTCAGCCAGGAACTTCTTCACATTGTCATAGAACTTGTTCAAGTCACCACCGGTCTTATCCTGCATGGTCATGGTGATACCATTCTGTACAGAGAAACCGGAAATCATAGGTGGAGCGAAGGCAAGAACCTGTGCATCCTTGATGGCAGCAGTCTGCTTGTAGATCATACCCAACACAGAAGTATATTCCATTGGGTTGACAAACAGCGCCTCAATACCGCCACCGGTACAAGCCTCCTTGATACGGTGGAAGAATCCACCCGGACGCTCCTCGAATGGCTTCAGCTTCACGATGATGGTACCCTGGTTAGAACCGGCACCACCGATAAAGCTATAACCCATGATGGCGTTACGGGTTGCGATGGCTGGGTTGCTAGCCAGCATCTTATCTACCTGCTTAACCACCTCTGCTGTACGTTCCTGAGAAGTACCAGGAGCTGTAGAGATACAAGCGAAGATAGTACCGGTATCCTCATCAGGCACCAGACCCGTCTTGGTTGTACCCATCAGGGCAACCAGACCTACGATACTGACAGCCACGAGGCTACCAGCGATGATGCCATGATTGATAACCCACTTGACACCACCTTTATATTTATTGGTAATCTTATCAAACTGATAGTTGAATCCAGCATGGAATCGGTCGATGAAAGACATTTTCTTCTCGTGACCCTCCTCGTGTGGCTTCAGTAACACGGCACAGAGTGCAGGAGACAGCGTCAACGCATTGATAGCCGAAATAACGATAGATACCGCCATGGTTACACCGAACTCACGGTAGAAGTAACCGGAAGTACCACCGATGAACGATACAGGAACGAACACGGCAGACATCACCAATGTAATAGAGATGATGGCGCTGGAAATTTCGTTCATCGCATCGATAGATGCAGTAAGGGCACTCTTGTAACCCTGGTCGAGCTTGGCGTGAACCGCCTCGACCACCACGATGGCATCATCGACCACAATCGCAATAGCCAGCAGCAGGGCTGACAGCGTAAGCAGGTTGATGGAGAATCCGAAGATCCAGAGGAAGAGGAAGGTACCGACCAAAGCCACAGGCACGGCAATCATAGGAATCAGCGTAGAACGGAAGTCCTGCAAGAAGATATACACTACGATGAACACCAGTACCAGGGTGATGATCAAGGTGAAGATAACCTCCTCGATAGATGCGAACAAGAACTCGGTAACATCCATCAGGATGACATTCTTCAACCCTGGAGGATAACTCTTCTCCAGTTCATCAAGCGATTTCTTTACGTCGCTGGCAATCTGGGTAGCGTTGGAACCGGCAATCTGCTGAACCATACCCAGCACGGCAGGCTGACCATCATTGAGCAGGTTTACGTTATACTGCAAACCACCCAACTCAACCTTGGCAATTTCGCCCAAACGGAGCGTCTGACCGGAAGTATTGCTCTTGATAAGGATGTTCTCATACTCCATTGGAGTCTTCAAACGACCCTTGTAGCGCAAGGTATATTCATACTGCATATCAGAGCTTTCACCAAAGCTACCAGGGGCAGCCTCGATATTCTGCTCTGCCAAAGCCTGAGAAACATCAGAAGGAACCAGTCCGAACTCCTTCATCTTCTCTGGCTTCAACCAGATACGCATAGAGTAGTTACGGGTAGAAGGGCTCTGCACATCACCCACACCATTGATACGCTTCAACTGAGGAATGACGTTGATCAGGGCGTAGTTGGTAACAAACTGGTCGTCGTAACGGCCATCGTCTGTGGTCAGAGCAAACATGATAACGTTGGAACTCTGACGTTTGGTAACGGTGACACCCACCTTGGTAACCTCAGCAGGCAACAGAGACTGTGCCTGAGACACACGGTTCTGTACATTCACCGCAGCCATATCAGGGTCAGACCCCTGCTTGAAGTAAACGGTGATTTCCATACCAGAGTTAGACGCAGAAGAGGTCATGTAAGTCATGTTCTCCACACCGTTGATACTTTCCTCCAGCGGAGCAACGACTGAGTTCAACACCGTCTGGGCATCTGCACCCGTATAGGTAGCATGTACCTCGATGGTAGGCGGCGCGATATTCGGATACTGCTCGATAGGCAGCGATACCAAGCCGATGATACCCAGCAAGACGAAGAAGATGGAAACCACCGTCGAAAGTACCGGGCGCTTTATAAAGTTTGTAAATGACATAATTTACTATTTTTCTTTATACCTTATTATATATTACTTCTTTCCGCCCATAGCAGTAGCGAAGGCATGAGCGTTATCCTGAGACTCAGCCAACTTGGCAGCCTCAGCAATCTTCTGATTGTAACGCTCCAGAGTGATAGGCTTGATCTGCTGGCCATCGGTCAACTTGGTAATACCCTTCAAAACAATACGATCGCCTACATGAAGACCTGCAGTTACGATATAGTTCTTGCCATCATCCTGTGGATTTACCTTGATCTCAGAATACTTCACCTTGTTATCCTTGGTTACGATGTAAACGAAAATCTTATCCTGAACCTGAGAGCAAGCCTCCTGAGGGATGACGATAGCACTGTTCTGATCATTAGGAACAACGATTGAACCTGCACCACCACTCTTCAGCAACTTCTCTGGGTTAGCGAAGTGAGCGATGAGAGAGATAGAACCGGAAGTAGCATCGATGACACCACTCATCTTGACTACCTTACCCGGGTGATTATAGATAGAACCGTCTGCCAACTGCAACTTAACAGCTGGGAACGCTGCGATGGCTGCCTGAATACTACCGTTGGTCTTAGACATGCTCAAGATCTGAGACTCAGAGAGAGAGAAGAATACCTCCATAGTGCTGATATTGGAAACGGTAGTAAGAGCCTGACCAGAAGCACTTACCAGAGCACCTACCTTGAAAGGAAGACTACCTACTACACCAGCAGAAGGACTGGTAACGGTACACCAAGCCAACTGCTCGCGGGCTGAAGCCAAAGCTGCCTCTGCCTGAGCTACCTGAGCCTTAGCTGTTGCATAGCTGTTAGCTGCTGTAGAGAGTTCATATTCACCGATAATCTTGCTATCATACAATTTTTTATTGTTCTGATAGGTCAACTTGGCTGTATTAGCCTGTGCCTTAGCTGTATTTACAGCGGCAGCTGCAGAACGGACAGCAGCCTGATAGGTCTCGCTATCAATAGAGAACAAAGCCTGACCTGCTGATACAGTCTGTCCCTCGTGTACAAAAACCTTAGTGATAAAACCAGAAACTTTAGGACGTACCTCTACATCCTGGATACCCTTGATGGTAGCAGGATAGGTAGTCTGCAATGCGGCGCTGGAAGTACCGATAGTAGCCACAGCGAACTCATCGTCGCTGAAGTCAGGCAGACCGCCCTTCTTACTTCCACCACATGATGTCAACGCAGCAAGAACACAAACTGCTGCAACAAACAAAACGCTTTTAATTTTCATACCTATTTTTATATTATAAATTTATTATTTAATCTTTTATCTTCTCTTATTCAAAAGTCTTTTCGTCCTCTAGCGAAAACTTTTATGTGCCTTTAAGTTTTAAAAGCACTGCAAAAGTACTAATAATAAATGAATAACGGCTCGCAAGGAGCCGTTATTTAACAAAAATTATTCTCTATTTTGTGTTTTCTGCATTTACCAATCCCATCTCCTGAGCCTTCTTCATCAGAAGTTCCATCAACGGTTCACGCTCATTAGCCACCTTATTATCCAATACAGCATCCTTGAGATACTGCTTCAGGGTGCCTACCTCGCGGCAAGGGGTAAGATGGAACATCTCCATAATCTCATTACCATCGATGCATGGCTGGAGAAGTCGCTTATAATCACGTTCCTGCAGATCAACCAGTTTCTCGCGCACCATCTTGAAATTATCCAGAAAACGCTGCTTGCGCACCTGGTTCTTGCTGGTGATATCAGCCTCGCAGAGCGTCATCAGGTCGTTGATGTCATCACCGGCATCATTCAGCAGGCGGCGAACGGCACTGTCGGTAACCTCCTCATCAGCAATCACAATCGGACGCATGTGGAGTTCTACCAGCTTCTGCACATACTTCATCTTCGCATCCATCGGAAGTTTCATACGGCGGAAGATACCCGGAATCATCTTTGCACCTATTATATTATGACTGTGGAATGTCCAGCCGATATTGTTGTCCCAGCGCTTGCTCTTCGGTTTACCGATGTCGTGGAAGAGAGCAGCCCAGCGGAGCCAGAGGTTATCTGAATGCTTGCACACATTCTCGAGCACCTCCATCGTATGGTCGTAATTATTCTTATGTGCCCTGCCGTTACGGGTTTCCACCTTGTCCATCGCAACCAGTTCTGGCAGAATGAGATCGAGCAGACCTGTATCTTTCAGGTAATAGAAACCGCTGCTTGGGTGCTTGGAGAGCATAATCTTGTTCATCTCGTCGCAGATTCGCTCAGCACTGATAATCTTCAGGCGCTCGGCATTGCGGGAGAGCGCATCATAGGTCTCCTCCCCTATCTGGAAATTGAGTTGGGTAGCGAAACGCACGCAACGCATCATACGCAGCGGGTCATCAGAAAAAGTGATATCCGGGTCGAGCGGAGTGGCAATAATGCCATCTTCCATATCGTAGACACCATCAAAAGGATCTACGAGTTCTCCAAAACGGTCTTTGTTCAGGCAGATAGCCATCGCATTGATGGTGAAGTCGCGGCGGTTCTGGTCATCCTCCAGCGTTCCATCTTCCACAATAGGCTTTCTGGAATCGCGCTGATAGCTCTCCTTACGGGCGCCGACAAACTCCACTTCTGTATCCTGATATTTCACTTGTGCTGTTCCGAAATTACGGAACACAGAGAGATGCGCCTTTCTTCCGAGCATCTTCTTCAAGGCAGAAGCTACCTCTATACCGCTACCAACCACAACGACATCAATATCATTGGAAGGTCGCTCCAGGAAGAGGTCACGCACATATCCACCTACTACATAACACTCCACAGACAGCCCATCTGCTGCCTCTGAAATCTTATGAAATATATCCTTATCCAGTATCTGTGCCAGTTCGGCATTGGTCAAATTTCTCATACTCTTTTTACTTTCGGGGTGCAAAGTTACTGCAAAATGAGCGAAAAACAAAATAAATTGCAATTTATTTTTTCTTCCGAGAGCAGCGTAACTTATCAAAAGTTACTGTAATTTAAGCGAAAAACAAAATAATTATTTGGCTATTTCATAATAAATGCGTAAATTTGCACCGAATTTCGAAATTATTATGGCAGATTTATTGAAAACAGAACAGCAGTTTAAGGATGTCATGAGTGAATGCAGGACATTATTTGAGAAGAAGCTTCATGATTATGGAGCCTCTTGGAGAATCTTGCGCCCTTCTTCTCTGACAGACCAGCTCTATATCAAGGCGAAGCGCATCCGCTCGCTCGAAATCAAGAAAGAATCTTTGGTTGGCGAAGGTATCCGTCCGGAATTC
>OGIV01000273.1_pt1 | contig 42081 bp, 31 predicted proteins | sample 1571861 | NCBI WGS metagenome assembly OGIV01 (sample SAMEA2582099, study PRJEB24529) | metagenome | biome: Human gut stool | place: China | collected 2011 | reverse complement strand
GGAATGACTTACCAATCTGTCCGATACCAAAAGGTACTTTCTTTCTTGATGTTCTCTGAACATTCTTGAAGTTAACGAAGATACCCTGTGCTGTCTCTGGTCTTAAATATACTGTGTTCTTGGCATCCTCAGTTACACCCTGGAATGTCTTAAACATAAGGTTAAACTGTCTGATATCTGTGAAGTTATGCTTTCCACATGAAGGACAGCAGATATTCTTCTCATCGATGAAATTCTTCATCTGCTCCTGTGTCCATCCATCAACTGAACCTTCAAGTTCATATGAATTCTCGTCTGCCCAGTCTTCTATAAGTTTATCTGCTCTGAATCTCTCATGACATTCCTTGCAGTCCATTAATGGATCAGAAAATCCACCAAGATGACCTGATGCTACCCAAGTCTGTGGGTTCATAAGAATTGCACAGTCAACACCAACATTGTATGGGCTTTCCTGTACGAACTTCTGCCACCATGCCTTCTTAACATTGTTCTTTAACTCAACACCAAGGTTACCATAATCCCAAGTATTAGCTAATCCACCATAGATTTCAGAACCTGGGTAAACAAATCCTCTTGCCTTAGCTAAAGAAACAATTTTCTCCATTGTCTTTTCCATAATAATATAATCCTCCTAAAGGCAACAGCCTGACTACATCGAACTGCATCGGCTGCTACATAATCTTAATTATTTTATAACATTTAGTGCTGATTAGCAAGAGGTTGATGGGAATCTTGTTTTGGACTTCTTCCGTGCTTCCCGCCGCTTCAACGTCCAATCTGCCGCTTCTGCAAATCCCTTTTGGACTTCTTCCGTGCTTCCCGCTGCTTCAACGTCCAATCTGCCACTCTTTCTCACTCCTTTTGGACTTCCTCCTGCCTTCCCGCCACTTCAACGTCCAATCTGCCGCTTCTGCAAATCCCTTTTGGACTTCCTCCGTGCTTCCCGCCGCTTCAACGTCCAATCCGCCGCTTCCACGCATGCATTTGTCGTTTATGAATATTTTATAAATTATTACTTGACTTTAATATCAGAATATTTTATATTCTTATTATAACCGCAACGCATTAGAAGGAGAATATTTCTTGTTTATCAATTACAACATTTCAGAGATTATCAGCCAGCTTTCATCTGCCATACATTATGATGAAAGCATTGTAAAGAATCTGCCTGATGGCAAGCTCAATTGCACACATAATGGACGTTATATTAAGTGGTTTCTAAGCGATGGGAATAATATATCTTACATACACAAGAAAGACAGGCAGCTTGCTTCCAAGCTTGCCTTGAAGAAATTTTTGTTATCAAGAATTGAAGATAATAAAAGGCTTCTTTCCACATACAAGCAATGTAACAGCACCAATATCCAATCCGAATTATTATTAAAAGATAACGATTTTAGGAAACTGCTTACAGACTATCCGGAGAATTCCAAGCATATATATTGCAACCGGGATTTATTCAGAGATTTCCACAATGAACAGTTTCAGCCTGTCATTGATTCATGGCTGTCTGAAGAATATACTCACAACGAAGCTTACCCCCAGGCGCTTAAGCATCCGTGTCCATCCGGCAATGTCGTCAGGTCAAAGTCCGAAGCTATGATTGATTTATTACTTAACCAGTATGGAATTCCATACAGGTATGAATGTGAACTAAAGCTTGACAACATAAGCTTCTATCCTGACTTTACACTGTTTAACCCTGTATCTGGACAGCTTGTGTACTGGGAACACTTTGGTATGATGGATGACCCGCAATACTCTCTTAATGCTTCAAGAAAAATATCCAGATACATAGCCGGGAATATTATTCCCGGAATCAATTTAATAATGACATTTGAGACATCTTCCAATCCACTATCAGGAATTATTGCCGAATCAAAGATAGAGGAGTACCTGCTGATGTGCAACAACCAGCAAGCCTCCTCTTAACACCATGGCGTTTTTTCAATTACAACAATATTGGCATCTAGGTTTCCCATAATAACAATGTAACAAAACCTTGCATTAATCTTCCCAAGGACGAATCCTGTAAGCTGCACCTATCTCATCACATATCTTCTGGCACTCTGCCTCTTCCTCGTGAGATATGGTTGTGTCAACTGTTGTAAGAACAACATTAGGGATATACTTGGTACATTCCTTTGCGAAGCTTATCATCTCATCAAATGATTTCTCACCGAACTTACTTCTTACAAGTGCATTGTATTCATCTTTATGTGGATTGTTAAGACTGATTGATATTGTGTCGATAAGACCTTCCATCTCTGGCACGATGTCTCTGCCATTAACAAGATTGCCAACTCCATTGGTGTTAATTCTTGTCTTTTTGCCAAATGTTTTTTTGACATATTCAGCTACCTTGATAAGCACATCAAATCTTTCTGTTGGCTCACCAAATCCACAGAATACAACCTCTTCATACTCATCCATATTGAACTTATCAAATTCAGCTATAACCTCATCATATGAAGGTTCTCTCTCAAGCCAGAGTCTTCCAGACTCTCCAATTCTGTCCATTGTCTGTCTTAAACAAAAAGTACATGCATATGGACATTTGTTAGTTAGATTAACATATAAATTGTTATGAACTTTATATAATATTTCCATGATTTAACTCCTTTCATTTTGCCGCCACACTTCGGCTTCCTTTTGGACTTCCTCGTGCCTTTCCACCACTTCAACGTCCAATCTGCAACACTTCGGCTTCCTTTTTGGACTTCCTCGTACCTTCCCGCTACTTCAACGTCCAATCCGCCGCACCGCCAGCACAATTTTGGACTTCCTCGTGCCTTTCCACCACTTCAACGTCCAATCCGTCACACTTCGGCTTCCTTTTTGGACTTTCTCATGCCTTCCCGCCTCTTCAACGTCCAACCCGCCGCACCGCCAGCACAATTTTGGACTTCCTCGTGCCTTCCCGCTACTTCAACGTCCAATCCGCCGCGCCGCCAGCACCGTGATTTGCGAAAAGCTACGACGCATCAGCTCATATGGCGCATCAGCTCACACGGCGCATCAGCTCACATGACACTTCAGCTCGCATGACACATATTCTCACACTCCAACCACTTATTTCAACGTACTCAGCAGTTCCTCAAACGGCACACCGTCCGTCAGTGGAATATCCATCTCTATAGCCTTGAGTATACATTTTTTTATGAATGTAGATGCCTTTCTTACTGACTCGTGGAAATTCACACCATTGACAGCGTCTGCAGCTATTATTGATGCAAATATATCTCCTGTTCCGGAGCGCTGTGTTCCGACTTTCATAGTCTTAATAAGATAGTCTTCCCTGTTCTTTTCGTAACAGTAATTACCAATATAATGGCCCCGCTGGATTCCTGTAATAACAATCTTAGATGGTCCCATTGCAACAAGCTTCATCGCAATTTTTTTAAGCTCATCATTGGAATAATCCGGTCTGTATGGCTCGTCAGTTATAATACATGCTTCTGTGAGGTTCGGAGTAAGAATATCTGCATATTTTACAAGCTTCTTCATCTCCTGGCATGTCTCATCAGTATATGTCGGATACAGATTTCCGTAATCACCCATAACCGGGTCGATAACAACAATATTATCTTCCGTCTTGAAATTCTTGAAAAATTCTTCAACAATTGCAATCTGATTATGTGAACCTAAGAACCCTGTTACAATTCCATCGAATTTAAGGTTTAACTTCTTCCACTCTGCCATATAAGGCGGCATATTCTCTGTGAAATCTTTAAAATAAAAGCTGTCAAAACCTGTATGATTAGAAAATATCGATGTAGGCATTGGACAGCACTGAATCTTCATTGCTGATATAACAGGCAGCTCAACTGCAATAGAACATCTTCCAAAACCAGAATAATCATTAATTGCTGCTATTTTCTTCTGGTTATTATGAGACACATTATTATCTGGCATATTGTCTCTCCTTTCGTCTGAATGTTACATAAAATCTTTACCCCTTAATATACAAAAAACTGGCATATGATAACATAGCCAGTTTATGTAATATTTATATGGTCAGATTAAGCATTTCCTTCGACTTAAATTCTTTATCGAATACAATGCTTTCCAGCCTGTTTACCACAAGCCTTAATTCTTCCTGGACTTCTTTGGTAACGGTGAATGAATACAGCCTGTTAAGCTGTGTTGTAACAATATACTGGAGTGTATATACCGTTGAGCCCGAAAGTGTAATTCCATCATATACATTTGCAGCACAATTCTTACAACATAGTCCGTTTCTTGAATACGAATATACATACAGATTATCTTCTCTGCCACACTCGTGGCATGTGAAGAAATCCGGACATTCACCGTTGACCGCAATCATTCTTATCTCATATATGAATCTTATAAGTTCATGGCTGACAGCACCTCTGCCCAATGCCTTTAGAGTGATATAAAGCAGATTAATCATCTCTGATGCATCAAGATTCTCTCTGCCATAATAATCTGCAATCTCAGCAAAATAGCATGCGTAGCATACGGCATTAAGGTCATTTACCACATTTTCAAAGTACTCCTTAGCCGATGCTTTATACATCGTATATGATTCGCGTCCACGGTACACCTCAAATGTTCCAAATATAAAGCTTCTCGTAACACCAATCAGCGCGCTGTTAGGCTTTCTCGCACCTTTCGCAAATACAGTTATCTTGCCATATTCCTTAGTCAGTATAACCAGTCTTCTGTCATATTCTCCGACAGGCATGGCGGAAAGTATCATGCCTGTAACAGTAGTAACCTCCGCCATCGCACCCTCCTGTCATGTATATTATTTGTCCTTCTTCTTGTCATATCCGAAGTTCTTAAGAAGAATATCACTGTCGCGCCATTCCTTCTTAACTTTTACCCATAGCTTAAGATTAACCTTCATGTCAAGCTGCTTCTCAATCTCATATCTTGCATTAGTTCCGATTTTCTTAAGCATTTCGCCGCCCTTGCCAATAATAATTCCTTTGTGGGAATCTCTTTCGCATATGATAGTAGCGTCGATATCTGTTATAGGACCTCTTGTATTTCTTCTTTCCTTGAAGCTGTCAATAACAACTGCGATTCCGTGTGGAATCTCGTCATTTAATGCATGAAGTGCCTTCTCTCTTATAAGCTCTGCAACAATCTGCTTCATTGGCTGGTCTGTTACTGTATCTTCATCATAGTACATCGGACCATAATCAAGATGTGAGAATATAACATCAAGCAGGTCGTCAACATTATTGCCGTTTCTTGCGCACACAGGAACAATATCAACAAAATCAAGTTCCTTTCTGTAGCAGTCAATAACCGGTAGAATCTCCTCTTTCTTAATTGTGTCAGTCTTATTGATAACAAGAACTATAGGAGTCTTACACTCTTTAAGCTTCTCAACGATATGCTCCTCGGCAGCTCCAAGATGTGTTGTAGGCTCAACAAGCCAGCATATAAGGTCAACCTCACTGATTGTCTTCTCTGCCGCACCAACCATGTATTCACCAAGCTTGTTCTTAGCCTTGTGGATACCCGGAGTATCAACGAAAACAATCTGTCCTCGCTCATCAGTGTATACAGTCTGTATTCTGTTTCTTGTAGTCTGAGGCTTGTTAGAAGTAATCGCAATCTTCTGTCCGATTATCTGATTCATAAGTGTTGACTTACCAACATTAGGTCTTCCTATAAATGTTACAAAGCCTGTCTTAGTTCTTGTGTTCTCTGCCTTAGCACCCCCGGTAATTCCACTGGCTGCAAGCATCTCATCTAAATTCATAAATTCTTCCTTTCTATTATCCCTGCACCTTGATAAGTGGCTGTATCTTATCAAAAAGCTCACTCTCTTTATTGATTTCCTTGCTGCTTCCCACAACGCAGAAATAATTCTCATCCATTGCACATCTTACAAGTGGAGCAAGCTCTCTTATTCTTTCTACATTACAGTCAAGAACCTGACCTCTTTCTTTCTTGAGTGATTCATAATCTGTGTTACAGATGTATGCACCAAATGATCTTGTTCCCTTTGCTGCCGGATTCATAGGTGTATCTATATCACCGATTGTTCCTATTATGAACTTGACCATATCCCTGTCGCTTACATCAAAATGTTCAAGATAGTCTGCTGCATTTTCATATATATCGTTAGTCTTTCTTAAGTTAGGGTCTCTGTAAGAAACCATATACATGTCACCGTTTCTGTAAGAACCGCTCATGCAGCCGTATGCGCCGCCTTTAACTCTTACATTAATCCAGAGATAATCATACGAGAATATAACCTTAAGCACTCTTAATGCTCCTGTGTATTCATATCCTCCATCCCTGAAATTGCCACATCTTGCAACATACTGAACCTGTGAAGCTGAAGTATATCCTGTCTTGACATTTGCAGGTGTGTACTTTCTTTCGCATGCTGGCATGTCCGATTTTCTCAATTCTTCCGCATACTTTCCGAAGGCAGGTGCAAATGCATCATATCCTTTATCATCAGCAGTAAAGCTGACAATAATATTCTCTTTGTGGAATATATAATCGACAAGTTTGCTTAACTTATCTGAGATATCTTCCTTAAGCTCATCAAACTGTGAGTCAAGCTTCTGTATAAGCTCATAGAACCCATATCCTCTCATCTCGTTAGAATAATATGCATTTCTTGAGAACTGTGCCATACCTGCAAGCATTGCTGTTGAATGTCCTGCACTTGTCATTGTGCTTTCCATTCTTGACTTAAGCTTCGCAATTATCTCTTTAAGTCTCTTATAATCTGAGAACTTTGTCTTATATATAATTTCATTCATCATATCAAGGACGAACTGGATATTGTCATAGAGAACCTTACCCTTAACCTCATACATGATAGTACATTTGTCAAAATCCTTATTATCTGTGTATATTGCAGCATCAGTTGAGATTCCACCACAGTTAATATTAATTTCATTAGTCAGCTCTGTATATGTGTACTTTTCAGTATCCATAAGTCCAAGAACCGAGCTTAAAAGTCCGATATATGGAAGCAGTTCATCAGGCACATTCTTACAGTCGTAGCACATCATTATATATGCAATTCCATTAGTGAACATATTGTGGTGGATTACATCAACACCACCAATCTTCTTAGGGTCAATATATAACTTAGCCGGCTCTCTTGTGATATCCTTTAACTCAAGCTGTGGAATCTTCTCAAGATCCTTCTGGCTTGAAGGTGTATCCTGATATTCCTTTAATGCCTTTGTCTGCTTAACAAGCTCTTCCAGCTCTTCCCTTGAAAGTGTTGCCTTATACTTTGCAAGCTGCTCTGCTTCCTTTGCTTCCTTCTCCTCTGCAAGTCCATGCTTTGGAACAAGACTTAACACTACCTCATGATTATTACCTATAATATTATCTTCAATGAATTTCTCGAAGAAACCATTCTCAGCATTCTTCTTGATTATTTCAAATGTTTCTCCTGCCTCAACATGAACAAACGGTTTATTCTCATCATAAAGCCAGCTGTCCATCATTGTGAGATAATACATAAGTCCCTTTGGATATGGTCCAAAATCAGCTTCTCTGTATTTGAATTCGTAATAGTTGATTCCTGCCTTAACCATTCTCTTGCTAAGACCGTTCTTAACAATATCAGAAAGTGTGTCTTCAACAACCTTTATGAATCTGTCTCTGTCACTTTCATTCGCATTCTTAGTAATAATTGAATACACCGGCTGGTACACAGAAGTCTCTAACACACTGTACACATCTGTTCCAATTCCTGCGTCAATAAGTGCCTGCTTAAGCGGAGCCCCCGGTGCCATGATAAGTGCATAATCAAGAATCTGTAATGCAAGGTAGCTTACAGGGTCTGTTGATGTTCCGATAACAACATTGTAAGAAAGATAAGTGTTATCCTCCTCTGGCTCATCATCTGTAATTGCATACTCTCTTGTCTCATACTTAGGTGCATCAAATGCTTTCTGGAAAGTTACCTCAGCATCTATATTAACATCGTTCTTATCAAAAGCTGAGAGATATTCATTATCAAGATATTCAAGCCTCTCATCAACATCAATATCTCCGTACAGATAGATATAACTGTTCACAGGATGATAATATTCCTTGTGATACTTAATGAAATCCTCATACTTAAGCTGAGGTATAACCTCAGGGTCACCACCGGATTCATTCTTGTATTCAGAATCAGGGAAGAGTGATACAAATGTATATCTTGAAAGCACATCATCTGCTGAAGAATACACGCCCTTCATCTCATTAAATACAACTCCGTTATAAGCAAGCTCTCCATCTACATCTTCAAGCTCATAATGCCAGCCTTCCTGCTTGAATATCTCCTCATGCTCATACATTGCAGGATAGAATACCGCATCCATATAGACATCCATAATATTCTTGAAATCTGCCATATTGCAGCTTGCAACAGGATATACCGTCTTATCCGGATATGTCATTGCATTAAGAAATGTGTTAAGAGAACCCTTGCATAATTCTACAAATGGGTCTTTAACCGGATATTTTCTTGAACCACACAAGGTAGAATGTTCAATTATATGCTGCATTCCTGTGTCATTATCTGGTGGTGTCTTAAAACCTATAGAAAATACTTTGTTATCGTCATCATTAGAAATAATTGCAACCCTTGCACCTGATTTCTTATGCTTTAATAAAAGTCCTACAGAATTAAGGTCATTAAGCTTTTCAATGTTCACAAGCTCATATGCACCGTAATCTTTATTAAGTTCGTTATATCTTGTCTCTAAATTCATATTACTGCTTTAATCTCCAATCTTTACAATAAGGAATTATACATATAAATATAATACCCCACAATGTAGGATTTTACCACATTGTGGGGTGAGTGTAAACTTACATTACATATGTAAGCTATAGTATTTATTTGCCGAAAAAACCTTTCTTCTTACTGTGTCTTTCATTACCTGTAAGTGCCTTTTCATATGCCATAAGTGCATCCTTCTGCTCCTGATTAAGCTTTGTAGGAATATCAACTATTAAAGTGATATAATGGTCGCCTCTCTGTGCTGCATTTCTTACACTTGGCATACCTTTGCCTTTAAGTCTTACTCTTGTACCTGATGCTGTTCCCGGCTTAACTTCGTACAATACTTCTCCATCAACAGTCTTAACCTTGATTTCACCGCCAAGTACCGCTGTTGGATAGCTTATTACAACATTAGAGAATATATTGTATCCGTCTCTTTCAAATTCTGTGCTTGCTGAGATAATAACAGCAACTAAGAGGTCACCTCTTGGTCCGCCATTAACTCCCGGCTCACCTTTGCCCTGTATACGTACGCACTGACCATTATCGATACCTGCTGGGATATTGACTTCAATAGTCTTCTTGCTGCTTATATAGCCTGTTCCGTAACAATCCGGACACTTCTCCTTAATTATCTTACCAGTTCCATGACAGTCAGGACATGGCTGCTGGCTTCTTACCATTCCAAGAAATGACTGCTGTGTGAAAGTTACCTGTCCACGACCACCACATTTGCTACAGGTCTCTGGTGATGTACCAGGCTTAGCTCCTGTACCGTGACAGCTTGAGCACTCATCCTTTAATGTAACATCTATCTTCTTGGTTGTTCCCCTTACTGACTCGTCAAATGTAATTCTTACATTAACTCTTACATCAGCACCTCTTCTTGGTCCATTGCTGTTTCGCCTGCTTCCGCCGCCGCCAAACATACCTCCAAAAAGATCTCCGAAAATATCTCCCATGTCACCAAAATCGAAATCGAAGCCACCTGCTCCAGCTCCACCTGCTCCGCCTTCAAATGCGGCATGGCCAAACTGGTCATACTGTCTTCTCTTTTCAGCATCGCTTAACACCGCATAAGCTTCAGAAGCCTCTTTGAATTTTATTTCAGCTTCTTTATCCCCCGGATTCATATCAGGATGATATTTCTTTGCAAGTTGTCTGTATGCTTTCTTAATAGCAGCGTCATCGGCATCCTTAGGCACGCCAAGGACTTCATAATAATCTCTCTTATCTGCCATGATTGCTTCCTCTTTCTTATTTAATCAACAGAAACTGCACGGAGTTCTCACCCCATGCAGTCCTTATTCCAGTCAGTTATTACTGACAATTAAACCTCTTTGTAATCTCCATCAACTACATCATCACCGTATGGAGCTGAACCATTAGAAGCACCTGCTCCCATATCAGGACCTGCACCTGCTCCCATGTCTGGGCCTGCACCACCAGCAGCCTGCTGTGACTCATATAACTTAGCGAAAAGCTTCTGAGCGCTTTCCATAAGTTTTTCCTTGGCAGCCTTGATTTCATCAACCTGTGCATCTGTCATGTTTTCTGGGTCAGAACCATCAACAAGTGCCTTTAATGCGTTAAGGTCAGTCTCAACTGCAGCCTTGTCAGAAGCATCAAGCTTGTCGCCTGCCTCATCCATAGCCTTCTGTGTCTGGAATACCATTGAATCAGCTTCGTTACGTGCATCAATAGCATCCTTACGCTTCTTATCCTGAGCCTCGAACTCAGCAGCTTCCTTAACTGCCTTATCGATATCTTCATCAGACATGTTAGAACCAGCAGTAATTGTGATGTGCTGTTCCTTACCTGTTCCAAGGTCCTTAGCAGATACATTTACAATACCATTGGCATCGATATCAAATGTAACTTCAATCTGTGGAACACCTCTTCTTGCTGGAGGGATACCATCAAGTCTGAACTGTCCAAGTGACTTGTTATCTCTGGCAAACTGTCTTTCACCCTGTACAACGTTGATATCAACGGCTGTCTGGTTATCAGCAGCTGTAGAGAAAATCTGGCTCTTCTTTGTAGGAATAGTTGTATTTCTCTCAATAAGTCTTGTAGCAATACCACCCATTGTCTCGATTGAAAGTGAAAGTGGTGTTACATCAAGAAGAAGGATATCACCAGCACCTGCATCACCAGCTAACTTACCACCCTGAATAGAAGCACCGATAGCTACGCACTCATCTGGGTTAAGAGTCTTGCTTGGCTCATGTCCTGTTAATGACTTAACCTTATCCTGTACAGCAGGGATTCTTGTAGAACCACCAACTAATAATACCTTTGAAAGCTCTGAAGCTGTAAGACCTGCATCTGAAAGTGCATTCTTAACTGGCTCTGCAGTCTTTTCTACAAGGTCATGTGTTAATTCATCGAATTTAGCTCTTGTAAGAGTCATCTCAAAGTGCTTTGGTCCTTCAGCTGTAGCTGTGATATAAGGAAGGTTGATTTCTGTCTGAGTTGTGCTTGAAAGTTCCTTCTTAGCCTTCTCAGCTGCTTCCTTAAGTCTCTGAAGAGCCATTGTATCCTTAGAAAGGTCCACACCTTCCTTAGCCTTGAAATCATTTAACATATACTGTGTAACAGCATTATCGAAATCATCACCACCTAGCTTGTTATTACCAGCTGTAGCAAGAACTTCAATTACACCATCACCGATTTCGATAATAGACACATCGAATGTACCACCACCTAAATCGTAAACCATAATCTTCTGCTCATGCTCATTATCAAGACCATAAGCTAAAGCTGCTGCTGTAGGCTCGTTGATGATACGCTTTACATCAAGACCTGCAATCTTACCAGCATCCTTAGTAGCCTGACGCTGTGCATCGTTGAAGTAAGCAGGAACTGTTATAACTGCCTCTGTAACCTTCTCACCAAGGTAGTTCTCTGCATCTGACTTTAACTTCTGTAAAATCATAGCTGAGATTTCCTGTGGAGTATATTTCTTTCCATCAATCTCAACCTTGTAATCTGTACCCATATGTCTCTTGATAGAAGAGATTGTCTTATCAGCATTAGTAACTGCCTGACGCTTTGCAGGATCACCTACAAGTCTCTCTCCTGTTTTTGAAAATGCAACTACTGAAGGAGTAGTTCTTAAACCTTCTGCGTTAGCGATAACAACTGGCTTACCACCTTCCATTACAGCTACGCAAGAATTAGTTGTACCTAAATCAATACCAATAATCTTTCCCATGATAAAATGTCCTTTCTATAATTAAATTGATTAATACCTTGTGTTACATATGCTTTCTGGCTTATCGCTAGTTAGCAACCTTGACCATGCTGTGTCTTATAACCTGGTCTCTGTATGTGTAGCCCTTCTCAAACTCTTCAACTACGATGTTCTCTCCAACTGAATCATCATCAACATGCATTACTGCATTGTGGAAATCTGGATTGAACTCACCGCCTAAAGCTTCAATAGGCTTAACATCTGCATCCTCAAGCATCTTTAAAAGCTGCTTGTGAACCATATCCATTCCCTTAGCGAATGGAGTTTCAAGTTCCTCATCTGTCACACTCTTAAATCCTCTGTCGAAATTATCAACAATAGGTAAAAGCTTCTTAATGATATCTGAGGCTCCCATCTCGAACATAGTAGATTTCTCTTTCTCTGTTCTCTTTCTGAAATTATCAAACTCAGCCATCTGCCTCTTTACTCTGTCCTGAAGTTCTTCTATAACTGCATCCTTAGGATCCTTCTTCTTAGAGCTCTCAGTGCTCTCATCCTGTGCCTCGGCCTTGTCTGATTCATCAGCTTCACATGCATTCTGACTTTCATCAGCCTTACATTCTGATTCGCAATTGCAGGCTTCTTCTTTCTTAGCATCAGTCTCCTGATTCTTTACTTCATCCTGAACTGTCTCTTCTGATTTCTTTTTCTTTATATCCTTTGACACTTCCATACCAACCTTTCCTAAGTTTTCTTAAATACATCATCCAAATGCGTCTGCATCTCTTTTAAGGTATCAACAACCTTTTCATAATCCATACGCTTCGGTCCAATAATACCAATTGTTCCCTTCATTCCATCCTGCAATTCATATGTGGCTGTTACCACACTACAATCCTTCATGGATTCAACTGGTGTTTCATTTCCTATATATACCTGAATGCCGTGGTTATCATCTTCAGTCTCATCTGAACCATCCTTGTCATTAACAAGTCCAGACAAGCCCTGCTTTTCCTCCAAAGCATATATAAGCTCACTTGCTTTCCCGGAATCACTAAGCTCCGGATACTTGAATATGTTAGTTGCACCGCTTGTGTATATCTTCAGGTCGTCAGCCTTACTTATAGTCTCAACTATCGCATCTAACACTTCTTTAACAATACCTATATGCTCACCTGCCTGACTCTCCATCTTGGATATAAGTCCCAGATGCATCTCCTGCAATGTAAGACCTGTAAGTGTTGTATTAAGAAGAAGATTAAGCTTCAGAAGATTCTCTGGTGAAATATCCTCGCTGATAGTTATAACCTTGTTCCTTATAAGATTACCTTCCATAACAATAACAGCAAGAAGCTTATTCGGTTCAAGCTGTGAAAGCTGAACAAATCTTAACTTATTACCAGTTACCTTAGGAGTTGTTATCATCGTGGCATAATTAGTATTATTCGCCAGAACCTTTGCTACATTCTGAAGAAGCTCCTCTACTCTGTCTACCTTCTCTGATAAGGCATCCTTCATAGAATCAAGTTCTTTCTCTTTATCACCAACCTGCTGTTCTCTTAAGGATATCTCTTCCTCTTTCTGGGCCATTAAATCGTCAACATATAATCTGTAACCCTTATCAGTTGGAATTCTTCCAGCAGAGGTATGTGGCTGTACAATGTAGCCAAGCTCTTCTAAGTCTGCCATCTCATTCCTTATAGTTGCTGAACTTAACTGTAAATCAGTCAGCTTGGAAATCGTTCTTGAGCCAACCGGTTCTCCGGTATCAAGATAATTCTGAATAACAGCTTTAAGTATCTTAACCTTACGGTCATCCAGTCGTCCATCCGTCTCCATGGCATCCTCTCCTTTCATCTTGTTAGCACTCATTAGATTGGAGTGCTAATATCGATACATTTAAGATATCACTACCCTTTCGTGATGTCAACAATAATATTTCTTTTTTCTATAAATAATTTATAAACTTGATGAACAGAATCTAACATTGTCAATATGTGGCTCGCTTGAGGGTACTCATTTTGGACTTCTGTTACAACATGTCGGATTGGACGTTAAAGCGAAGTGATGCACGAATGAAGTCCAAAAAACCGGCTTCAAAGTCAGCATTTCACATCTGACTCTGAAGCCGGTATATTACATACTCAAGTCTATATTATATATATTAGATTCCAAGAATCTTCTTTACTTCATCACACATCTTGTCAGAATCACATACAGTATCATGAAGAACTGGTGCTGTTCTGATTTCTTCAATTGCGTTAGGAACTTTGACATTGCTTATCTTGCTAAGCTCGTCTACAAGCTCGAAATCTCCCATTGAATCATACTTAGAATCAATAGCATTCATAACGCTTCTTGTAAACTTATATGGACTTGCTGTTGAAGCAATAACTGTCTTAGTTGTATCACCAGTTTCTTTTCTGTACTTATCGTATACAGTTGCAGCAACTGATGTATGTGTATCGATTACGTATCCACAATCTTCATATATCTTCTTGATTGTAGCAGCATCCTCTGCCTCTGTAGCATAATTGCCATAGAAGTCAGCTAACTGTGCCTTCATCTCTTCTGTAATCTTGTACTTTCCTTCTGACTTTAATGATGCCATAAATTCTGCATTCTTAGCTGCATTATTGCCAGCAATTCTGTATATAAGTCTCTCAAGGTTGCTTGAGATAAGGATATCCATAGATGGTGAGGTTGTAAGAACGAACTCTCTGTTTCTGTCATACTCACCTGTTGTAAAGAAGTCATATAATACCTTATTCTCATTAGATGCACATATGAACTTATTAATAGGAAGTCCCATATTCTTAGCGTAAAATGCAGCTAAGATATTACCGAAGTTACCTGTAGGAACAACTACATTTATCTTCTCGCCATCCTTAATCTCGTCATTAGCTAATAACTTGGCGTATGCATATACATAATAAACAATCTGTGGAACAAGTCTTCCGATATTGATTGAATTAGCTGATGAGAACTGGAATCCGGCATCATTCATAACCTTCTCCAATTCCTTATCAGAGAAAATGTTCTTAACACCTGTCTGTGCATCATCAAAGTTACCCTTAATTCCAATTACGTGAGTATTAGCACCCTTCTGTGTAACCATCTGCTTTTCCTGAATAGGGCTTACACCGTTCTTAGGATAGAATACAACAATTCTTGTTCCTGGAACATCTGCAAAACCTGCAAGAGCTGCTTTACCTGTATCTCCTGATGTTGCTGTAAGGATTACTATTTCGTTCTTGACATCATTCTTCTTAGCTGATGTTGTAAGTAAGTGTGGTAATATAGATAAAGCCATATCTTTAAACGCAATAGTTGCGCCATGGAATAATTCCAGATAATAAGCTCCTTCTGCTTTAACTAATGGTGCTATCTCTTCAGTATCAAACTTAGAATCATAAGCCTTGTCAATACAGTTTTTTAACTCTTCCTCTGTAAAATCGTCAAGCATAAGCTTCATAACTTCGTAAGCAACTTCCTTGTAAGACATCTTTGAAAGTTCTTCTAAGCTCTTATCTAATGAAGGAATAGATTCTGGTACGAATAATCCACCATCTGGAGCAAGTCCCTTTAATATAGCCTGTGAGGCTGTTACTCTTACACTATCATCCCTTGTACTTCTGTAAAATAAACTCATCTCTTATTCCACCTTCTTATTTTATTGGGGTGAATCACAGTCAATCTGATGCATAACCGTCTCCCACATACATATGTACCTGCCAGAACAACATCTGGTAAATGGAACAGCTTTATCATCACTAACCGGATTCTTGTTAAAAATGCTTTAAACAGAAATCATTATACAACAGGAATGATACGAAAAACAATAGGTATATTGAATTATTACTAATTTTATCATATAATTTATAGGATTGATAAATATTAGACAATTTCCAGCTGACAGTAATATATACAATATTATTAAGATAGCAATGTATTTATTATAAAATCAAATTAACATATCACTAATATATGATAGCATAATAATCAAGATACGTTAAAGGAGAACCACAACTTGGCTAAAGGTGTTTACAAGACCAATAAAAAAGACGGCTCTGTATATTACAGGGTTTCAATAACATATAAGAATAAACATATAAGTATCGGAAGTTATGATGATGAAAATACAGCCTCACAGGTTTACTGTACTGCTTGCGATATACTTTTTAAGCCTGATATATATTATGTTAATATTGACCTTCATACTTCATCATACGCCGAATGTCATATTGATTTTCCTTATTCTAAGTTCATAAGTCTTATTAATTTCCGCGACAATGGCATATATATTAAGACACCCATATACCTGTGCAACAAAGCATTTTTGTATTTTCTTGAACCCGGGAATACTCTTATATTTTCCATTGATGACCTTTTCTATTATTCACACCACACAATTATGTGCCGCGGCGGTTATTATTTCGTAAATGATTATGGTATGCAGACAAGCATTTTATCCAGATTTGGAATACGCAGTCATTCCGTTAAAGGAAAAGATTACATTTTCAGGAATAATGACGAACACGATTTCAGATATGAAAATGTGTGTGTAGTCAATAAATATAATGGCGTGAGCCAGATTGTAAAAAACGGACGTATAATGTTTCAGAGCAGAATTCACATTAATGGTGATTTTATAATAGGAACTTATGGGACGGAATATGAGGCAGCTATTGCTTATAATAAGGCAGCTGATATGCTAGAACCGGTGTTTCCGGTGAGTTATACGAGGAATTATATTGAGGATATATCGCACATTACTTATGCGGCTGCTTATAATAGTGTGAATATTTTGTATGTATATGGCAAACGTCAACCCAAAGCAAAGGTATCGAGCGACAGTACTGCCGTTGCTGATAATGAGATGAGTGTGATGTTGAAGAACATCACCGTGACCGCTTCGCGTGGTGTTGCGCGTAAGACTCCTATCGCAATGAGCGATGTGGACCGTAAGGAAGTGGAGAACAAGCTCGGCAACAACGAACTGCCCGAAATGCTCAACCATACTCCGGGGGTGTATGCCACGAAGAACAGTGGCGCATACGGCGACTCGAAGTTGAACATGCGTGGCTTCCAAAGCTCTAACGTGGCAGTGATGGTGAACGGCGTGCCCGTCAACGATATGGAGCACGGCGGACTCTACTGGAGCAACTGGGGCGGACTGGGCGAGATGGTGCGCTACATGCAGACGCAGCGCGGACTGGGTGCCAGCAAGGTGTCGGTGCCGTCGATTGGCGGCACGGTGAACATCGTGACCAAGACCACTGATAGCAAGCGCGGAGGCTATGCCACGTACAGTGTAGGCAACGACGGCTTCAACCATGTGTCGGCTTCTTTCTCCACCGGTCTTACCAAGTCGGGTTGGAACTTCTCTATGCTGTTTGGCAAGAAATGGGGCGACGGCTACATCCAGGGCACCGACTTTTCTGACTACGACTACTTCTTCGCCGTGAGCAAGCGTCTCGGTCAGCATCATCAGATTGCGCTCACGGGATTCGGCTCACCGCAGTCGCACTATCAGCGCAACCAGTACGACGGACTCAGCGTTGAGGGTTGGCAGGACGTGAAGCGTTTCATGGGCGGCAAGAGTGTCTATCGCTATAACCCCACATATGGTTTTGGAAAGAACGGCGAGCGTAAGTCGTCGGCTTTCAACTTCTATCATAAACCGCAATTCTCGCTTAATCATATCTGGCTTATCGACGATAAGTCGTCGCTGAACACGGCTCTCTATATGTCCATCGGACACGGCTACGGCAACTCGGGTCAGGGTATCAACTCCGCATACGCCAACAGCTGGTACGGAGCAGCCAACGGCAAGCTGCGCTACGACTTCCGCCACGCCGACGGCACCTTCGCCTATGACCAGGTGCAGGAGCTGAACGAGCAGAGCGATGCCGGCTCGAAGATGGTGATGGCGCAGAGCTTCAACGACCATATCTGGTACGGACTGCTCTCTACGTACACCCGTCAGCTTGCAAAGGGGCTCGACTTCTACGCCGGCTTCGACATGCGTTCGTACAAGGGCACGCATACGGCGAAGATTTCCGACCTCTACAATGGCGCCTACTACACCGACCTGCGCTACCGTAGCAGTGTGAACCCTGCCAACAATGCAGCTGCACTCGACCCCAACTGGCAGTACGAGAAACTGAGCGTTGGCGATGTGGTGTTCCGCGACTACGATAGCCACATCGTGCAGCACGGTGTGTTCTCGCAGTTGGAGTACTCCAAAGACCGCATCACGGCATTCGTGTCGGGTACGTTGGCAACGTCGCGCTACTGGCGCTACGACCGCTTCTACTACGATGAGGCTCACGCCAAGTCGGACACGAAGAACTTCGCTTCGGGCAGCATCAAGGGCGGACTGAACTACAACATCGACCGCTACAACAATGTCTTCGCCAATGTCGGATACATCAGTCGCGCACCGTTCTTCAGTGGCGGTGTGTTCCTCATGTCGCAGTCGAGCAACGAGATAAACAAGGACGCAGTCAACGAGAAAGCATTCTCCTTCGAGCTCGGTTACGGCTTGCGCTATAAGTGGCTCTACGTGGCTCTCAACGCCTACTTCACGAAGTGGATGGACAAGACGACCTCCAAGTCGGGCTACATGAACAACAACACGGAGCTGTACACCATGAGTATGACCGGTGTCAACGCCAAGCACATGGGTGTGGAGCTCGACGTGGTAGCACGCCCCACGCCTTACGTAACGCTCAAGGGTATGCTCTCGCTCGGCAACTGGCGTTGGGACAACAACGCCACGGCTTACTTCTACAACTCGGCTACACAGCCGCTTGCCAACATCACCACGGGTGCGGTGGCAAGTGGGGTGGGTGCCCCCGACCACCTGAAGTTCACGCTCAACCAGGACGGCATACACGTAGGCGGCTCGGCACAGACCACGGCTGCCATCGGTGGCGACGTGAAACTGCTGAAGATGCTGCACATCGGTGCCGACTACACCTACTATGCACGCCTCTACGCCGACTATTCGCTGCCTACGTATGGCGGTGGCGGCGAACTCACGCTCAAAGAGCCTTGGCGTGTGCCTGCTGCCGGACAGCTCGACCTCAACGCGCGCTACGACTTCAATATCGGCTCGTGCCGTGCTTCTATCTTCGGCGTTGTGAAGAATGTGCTCAACTACGAGTACATTCAGGATGCCTTCTACGATGGTACAAACAACGGCTGGAAGGATGCCTACCGCGTGTTCTATGCCTTCGGACGTACATTCTCGGTGAAATTGAAAATAGCGTTTTAAGAGTAATATAAAGAAAATGAAACTGATACATTATATAATACTTGCAGCGGTAGTAGTGTTTGCTTCTTGCGGCGACTTCAACGAAAATCTTGACGGCTTCGACAAGGATACGTATAAGCCCACCGACGTGAAGAAGTTGGAGGTGGAGCTGACGGATGCCGATTACGAGAAGATAGCATCGCTGATGAAGGACGACGACCTCAAGACGAAAAAGTTCTTCATTAGTGGTAGCTATGCCGCACAGTGCATATCCGTGTGGCTCAAGCAGAAGTATCCCACGGCTGACAACGGCTCGTCGGTGACGGTCACTTACCGCATGCTTACTCAGTTTGCGATGAGAACGACTGGCATGGATAATCAGTCCGAGAAGAGCGAGCCGAAGAACGTAACCAATCCGTTCGAGAAGATTGCCGGCGAGTGGAAGTATAACCCGAGCGTGGTGCTGACCCTGCCTAACGAGAAGGGCAACGTTACGAGCAAGTCGTTCTATAACCGCATCATAATATGGGTGAATATAAACTACGACGAGCCGAACGGCTTCGGCCAGTTCAACCCTGGCGGCTACCTGAACACCTTTGCCGACACCGAGTACTTCAGCGGTTGCAGCTACTACAACAACCGTGTGGAGTGGGTAGCGGCTGACGCCAAGAGCAATACCCCGAGCGTCTACGGAGGCATGACCGACGAGGAGGTGGTAGCCACCATGCAGCGCAATCTTATCACCACGTTCGCCGTGTCGCTCAGCGAGGGCTTCGGGAACGCAGAACCGGTGGAGGGTATGAACGTTACGTACACCGTTAATTTCGTGGCACACATGGAGGGCAATAAACTGGTGCCCTACACAATACAGTATCTTGTGACGGGTAAGGGCGAGTTTACATACGTTGAAGGCTCGCTGAAACCGGTCCGTTAAATGAAAACATTAACTATGCGAACAGGATTTCTGCTGCTTTTGTCAGTATTGCTGAACTTGCCGCTATGGGCACACAAGGGCAAGATGCAGGTGTCACACAAGAATGTGGCACCCGTAGTTGTCGTGTCGTCGTACAATCCCGATGTGAAGAGCATCAGCGACAACATCAGCGCGTTCTATGAGCAATACACCAAGAGCGGACTGCCCAACCCCGTTGCGGTGGAGGACATCAACGCCCAGAACCTGCCCGACGGCAAGCGGTGGAGAATTCGTTTGAAGAGGGTGCTCAAGAAGTATTATGAATGTGGCAATCGACCAGCCTGCATCGTGCTGCTTGGCATGGAGGTGTCGTCGGCTTACTTCTCCTTCGACGACGATGAGGAACTGAGACAGACACCAGTGGTTGTGGGTCTGCGAAGCTCGGCAATCGTGAAGATGCCGCAAGACTCCGTCGATTTCAAGAAGTGGGACCCCGTGGCTTATGACGTCACCAAAGACTTTAAGAACTATAACATCGTGGGCGGTGAGGTGTATCACTATGACATGAAGAAGAACTTCGACCTCATAAAGCACTTCTATCCTAAGTGCGACACGCTCACCTTTATGTCCGACAACACACTGGGTGGTGTCACCATGCGCGCTCTCTTCAAGCAGTACGCGAAGACCGACCACCGCTTTGTGGTGAGGTATATCGACGGCAGAACGATGACGTTTGTTGACGCCGACGAGGCTATCTCCGATATTCCGCTTACGCAGGCAATGCTGATAGGCACATGGCGCGTAGACAAATCTAACCGCTACGTAGTGCGCAATACCACATACACCTTCTGCAAGAACAATCCGGAACTGCCCACATTCACCATGTCCGACGTGGCTATCGGCCACTGGCCCGTGGGCGGCTATTCGCCGTGCTACCACACCATGGGCGGCACGCTTGCCGACGATGTGGTGGCGTTCCTGAAGACAGGCAAGAAGAGGCCCGTAGCACTGGCTGACTGTAAGTACATCTTCGACTTCAATCGCCTACAAGATCTGCACCTCTCGCTTGACGATATCAACGTGAAATACGAGATGGTGAACATGCCCGTAAGCATCTTCAAGGAGTACTTCAATACAATCATCATCGTCTTCTTGCTCTTTATCGTGCTGCTGTCGGCACTTATAGTGTCGCTCTATCTGCTTAAGAGGGGTAAAAAGCTGCATCTGGAGTTGCTGCGTCAGGGCAAGGAATTGCTCGAGGCGAAGCATAACGCCGAGCAGGCTAACCTTATGAAGTCGCGTTTCATAGCCAATATGAGCCACGAGATACGCACACCGCTAAGCGCCGTGATGGGCTTCTCGCAGATACTCACCAATGACCAGATAGAACTGACGGCGGAGGAGAAGCAACAGTATGGCGAACTGATAATGGTAAACGGTGAACTGCTGCTGAAGCTCATCAACGATGTGCTCGACATATCGAAGATTGATGCCGGCAAGATGCGCTTCAGTATGGGTGAGTACGACGTTGTATCGCTCATAAACACAGCCGCACAGAGTGCTCTTGTCAACAAGAAACCAGGGGTGGACATCATAGTGGAAACAAGGGTGGAACACCTGATGATTGCCACCGACAGGGAGCGTTTGCTGCAGGTGCTTACCAATCTGCTGAACAATGCAAAGAAATGTACGGATAGCGGAAAAATCACAATCCGTCTGGATCAGTATCCAGAGCAGCGCATTATAAAGATAAGCGTTAGCGATACGGGTTGCGGAATACCGGTGGAGAAGGCTGAAGAGGTGTTTGAACGCTTCAAGAAGCTGGATGCGTTCAGGCAGGGAACCGGACTCGGACTGCCTATATGCAAGTCGATAGTGGAAGAGTTAGGCGGCAAGATATGGGTTGATACCGACTACACGGATGGTGCGCGTTTCGTTTTCACGCATCCAATGTAGATATAAAATGATCCGCATCGACCGACGCAGATGTCTGCGCCGACCGATGCGGGTGTCTGCGCCGACCGATGCGGATGTCTGCGCCGACCGATGCGGATGTCTGCATCGACCGATGCGGATGGTATCAACACCTCATCACCTCACCACAACAACATCTTTTCACCATCTCACCACCTCACCATCTCACCACTTCAACATCTTATCCCCTTCGTTGCGAATAGCAGTATGAAGTAGAGCAGAGTGCCGCTGATGAGTCCGGCGATGGCATCGATGGCGTAATGTGCCTGGATGTACACCGTGGCAAGACACAGGAACACGTAGAACGGTGCCATGAAGTAGAGCAGACGGCGGTTGCGTGCGTGATATGCAAGCCACATACACACCGTCGATACGCCTACGTGCGACGATGGGAAGGCGGCTGTGGGGCGTTCGCCCGCAGCCTTAGCCTGTTCCACGAGGTCGTAGAAGAAACCGTCTACGTAGCCCGGAGTGGGCAGACACTCCTGATGTGTGTTGAAGTAGGTGCCGACGGCAGGGAAGAAGCCATTCGTGATATTCTCTATACCCACCGCCTTGAAATAGAACGTGGGTCCGGCAACGGGCACGAAGATGAATACGATGTAGTAGATGAAGAACGAGGCGAGCAGAATGAACGAAGCTCGCTGAAACTCGTTGTAGCGTGCGAAGAAGTAGAAGAACACCATCAAACCAATCATCGGATAGTAGGCAGCGTAACCCATGCTCATCAGTTCGCTGATGGGTGCCCACGAGAAGGTGGAGGCGAACGAGAGCGACGGTTGGAAGCCGAACATCGACTGCTCTGCGCGGCAGAACACGTGGTCGAGGTTGGGGAACATGCGGTTCAGCTCGTACGTGTCGGGGTACCACCACGCTAATAGTGACATCTGCGCCACCACACGTGCCAACAGCGTCAGACGGCAGGGCACAAGTCGGTAAGCCAACCACAGCGCCACGGTCATTGCCACCACGCGCACACGACCCCATATCATTGCGTCGGGATTCTGCAGGTTGGTGTAGGTGAAGAGAGCCACGAGCAGTGTGAACACCGTGTATGCCATCACGAGCCACTCCAGTGCTAACAGTCCGCGCTTGGGCGATTTGTCTATAGAGAAAAGTTGTGTAAAGAATTTCATTGTTTTTATATAGCCTATAGCCAGCCGTTCTTTTTATACCATGCTACGGCGAGCTTTACGCCGTCGGCGAGTTTGTAGTGCGGATGATAGCCAAGCTCGTCGCAAGCCGGCTCGATGTCGCAACGCCAGTTGCGCTGTTTCAGAATGTTATACTTATCGTTGTTCAGAGCCGACGGTTTCTTGGTGATGTGGCTCATCTTCTCGCCGAGGAACGCCACGATGCGCAGCACCCATACCGGCGCCACGATGCGCAGCATCCACTTCACGCCCATCTCCTTCTTCAGCAGGTCGCTGAACTCGGTAGAACTGTAAACCTCACCGTCGGAGAGGAAGTACTTCCTACCACTCATGCCGCGGTCGAGAGCGAGGAACACAGCCTGCACCACGTCGAGCACGTACACGAAGGTGATGTCCTGACGCTTGAAGCCCACGGCGAAGTCGACGTGCTTCTTTATGCTCTCAGCCATGAGGAAGTAATCGGTCTCGCGCGGACCGTACACTCCCGTAGGGCGCAGAATGATGTAGGGGAAGTCGTTGCCAATGCTGTCGAGGTACTTCTCGGCGTCGAGCTTGCTCTTGCCGTACGCCGTATTTGGGCGCGGCGTATCGTGCTCGCTGATGTCCTGATAGGGTTGCTCCTCATGTATAGCACCGAACACGCTGAGCGAGCTGAGGAACACGAAACGCTTCAGCGGCATCTGCAGCTCGATGAGCGCATCGACGAAGTTCTTTGTGCCCTCGGTGTTCATACGACGGAAGTCGGCTTTGTCGAGACATTTCGTCACGCCGGCAGCGTGCACGATGTAGTCGAATTCGTGCTCGCCGAGTTGCTCCTTCAGTTGCTCCTTTGAACTGAAGTCGAGCTCAATGAAATGTATGCGTTTATCCTGAAGGTATTTGCGCGATGTGGTTTTCCTCACTGCTGCCCACACCTCCATATCTCTGTTGAGGGCTTCCTCAACGATAAAACTGCCTATGAAGCCACTGGCTCCTGTTATAAGTATCTTGTTGGTCATTATTAATATTGGTACATAGTACAGGTTGCAAAGTTACTATAAAAAAACGAGTTAGCGAAATAAATGGCAATCAGCTTGGGTCGACATCGAAAAATACGGTCATGGCTGCGTAGCGTTTGTCCTGCAGCAGTTGGGTACGTGCTTCCGCCATGCACTGGCGTGCGAGCGGCAGGTTGATGCCCTGCTCGAGCTTGATGACAATCTTGCGTATCGACTCGGTCTTTACACGTGCCACAGCCGGCTTGTCGGGACCTAACACGCGGTCGGCGAACGCCTGTCTGAGACGCGAAGCCATCTCGATGGCGGCACTGTCTACGAGCTGCTCGTTGCGGTGGCGCAGGTAGACGTAGACAAGGTGGTAGAACGGTGGATAGCGGAACATGCTGCGCTCCTCAAGCAAGTCGCGGGCGAACGTCTGGAAGTCGCCCGCTACGACCTGCTGTATCACGGGCAGTTCGGCACTCTTGGTCTGCAGTATGACGAGTCCGCGCTCGTCGCGCCTGCCAGCTCTGCCGCTCACCTGCGAGAGCATCTGGAACGCCTGCTCGTAGGCACGGAAGTCGGGATAGTTGAGCATGGTGTCGGCATTCAGAATGCCCACGACCGTGACGCCCGAGAAGTCGAGCCCCTTGGTTATCATCTGCGTGCCGATGAGTATGTCGGTTCTGCCGCAGGAGAAGTCGTCAATGATGCGTCCGTAGGCACCGGCAGACCGCGTGGTGTCAAGATCCATACGGGCGATGCGTGCTTCGGGGAACAGTTCGCGCACGCGGTCCTCAATCTTCTCCGTGCCGTAGCCGCGACCGAGCAGTTCGGTGCTCTCGCAGTTGGGGCACTGCTTCGGTACGGGGTAGGTGTAGCCGCAGTAGTGGCAGGTGAGCAGGTTCATCGAACGGTGATAGGTGAGCGACACGTCGCAGTTCTTGCACTTGGGTACCCATCCGCACACCTTGCACTCAACCATAGGCGCAAAGCCGCGGCGGTTCTGGAACAGCAGCACCTGCTTCTTGTTGCGCAGAGCCGTGCGCATCGCCTCGAGTAGGTCGGGCGAGAACGCCCCACGCATCATCTTGCGGTGGTACAGGTCTTTGGTATCTACAACGCGTATCTCGGGCATCGCTACATCCTTGTAGCGTGTGGTGAGCTGCACGTAGCCGTACTTGCCCGTGCAGGCGTTGTGGTAGCTCTCCATGGAGGGCGTAGCCGTGCCTAACAGCACCTTCGCCCCTTCGTACATCCTTGCGAGCATGATGGCTGTAGAGCGTGCGTGATAGCGTGGAGCAGGGTCTTGCTGCTTGAACGAGGTCTCGTGCTCCTCGTCGACGATGACGAGTCCGAGGCGCGTGAAGGGCAGGAAGACAGCGGAGCGTGCGCCGAGGATCACGTCGTAGGGTTCGCTGGAGAGCTGTTTCTTCCATATCTCTACGCGCTCGGCATCGCTATATTTAGAGTGGTATATGCCCAAGCGTGAGCCGAACACGTTCTGTAGGCGGCGCGTCATCTGCACCGTCAGTGCTATCTCGGGCAGTAGGTAGAGCACCTGCTTGCCTTCGTCGATGGCTTTCTTTATAAGGTGGATGTATATCTCGGTCTTGCCGCTCGACGTTACGCCGTGCAGCAACACTACGTTCTTCTCGTTGAATTGTTTCTGTATGCTGTCCTCTGCCGCCTGTTGCGCAGGGCTGAGGGGTTGTATGCGTTCGGGATGATACTCGCCGGAGGTGTTCAGACGACCCACTTCGCGATGGTAAAGTTCGAGGAAGTTGCGCTGTATGAGCTGGCGCAGCACCGCATCTGATGCGTTGGCAGCGTTCTGCAGTTCGTCGCAGGCTATCTCAGCGATATGCGCAGGCGGTGTCTCTCCGTCGATCTCGCTCCAATGCGACAGCTGGAGGTAGGTGCTGAATGTCTGATGTTGTTTCAGTGCACGCTTCAGGATGGTGAGCGCCATATGGAGCGATTGCTCCGAACGTAGGTTGGCGGGCAGCGTGACGCAGCGCACCGTCTTCGGGCGATAGTTCTCTTCGGCTTTTAATCCGGCAGGAAGCGCGGCTTTGAATACGTCGCCAATGGGCGACATGTAATAGGTAGAAATCCACTGCCATAGGCGTAGCTGCTGCTTGATGAGCACAGGCTCTGCGTCTATGACTTGGATGATGGGGCGTGTCTCGAACTCCGGTTTCTCGCTGTGCAACCGCATAGCCATCGCCGTGTATGTCTTCGATCTGCCTAAGGGCACAAGTACACGCACACCCATCCGCACCTGAGCCACCATAGGCTCAGGTACGGAGTATGTGAATGTTCCTTCTAAAGGTAGAGGGAGTATTACGTCTACGTAGTGCATTAGAAGTAGTATGCAAGGGCTATCTGCCAAGCATTGGTACGACCGCTCTTCTCGAACGGAGCACCCAATACGTTACTTGCTGTTTTGCTTAATGTCACGTCGCCGGTCTTTCCGCAAGCGATGTTGTAGTTGGCTGTGAGCTGGAGGTGCTTCAGAACTGTGAAACCAGCACCAACGTTCACGCTGAACTGCGAACTCTTGAGCTTCCACTCGCAATCTGCACCAAGATCCTTGTTCTTATTGCCTACGTGGAAGCCGAACTGCGGACCTGCGAAGAAGAGCACGTTGGCAACACTACCCAAGCCGATGCTGTAGCGCACGTTGATAGGAATGTTGATAGCCTGTGTCTTCAGAGTCTGCTTTGTGGGCAGTACGTACTGGGTTTCGTCAACATCTACCGCGAGTTCTGCCTCACGCTGGTCGTAGAGAGCCGAAGCGTCGATGCCAAGACCTACGAGCGGAAGTGTGAACTTCACAGTCGGACCGATGAAGAAGCCTGCACGGTTGTTGGAGTCGAGCACCTTTGAGCTGATGCTCATGCTTGTTACGTTCAGACCGCCCTTAACACCGAAGTTGATACCAGCATTCGCTGTGTTTGCCGTGAAAAGCATCGCAAGTGCGATGGCTGCTGATGTAAAGATCTTTTTCATACCTGTTTGTTTTGGGTTAATATTCAATTTACGTTTGCTTGATAACGTGGGGTAGTTGAGAGTTTTCTCAGTTGAGGAGGATGTGTCAGAACTAAAATATTGCATGAAAAGCTAACTGTAGGAGGCTACGGCATTCTTGCCGTAGCCATTAGCATTTGAAATACAAATATTCGCAATGGCTACGGCAAGAATGCCGTAGCCTCCTACGATTTGAATCGTTTGCTATTTCATTTTCCAAATATTATAGTTTTGACACACCCTCGAGAATTAGTGTCTCTGTCTGCGCACGCTGACGCGTGCTGCGCTGCCCGACGACTTCGAAGAGCTGCTCTGCGAGCGTGATTTCTTCACCTTCGCAGCCTTTGTCTTTGTTGAGGCTGAGGCTCCACCGGCGCGGCGGTTCTTCTTTCTGATAGCCTTAGCCGCCTTCTTGTCCACAGTGGCGATGCTGTCGAGCGAGTCCTTCGGTTCGCCCGCACCCCACACGTGCTGCTCGAAGTCGGTAAGCTCCTTCTCGATGCGCTTCTGCTCCTTCTTCATAGCCGAGTCGGTGGGGCAGTACTGCGCGAGCGTCTTGCCGAGCATGTTTGTGGTCTTGTATATCTTGCCCTTGTACATGTTCTTTGTGAAGTAGTCGTCCATCGACATTGTGGCAGCGTTGTTGAGGTTGCTTGTCATGATGGTCTGCTTCGTGAGGAACGGTGCAAGGTCGTCGTACTTCACCCAGAAGAGCGGATAGCTTGTAGCTGCGTCGCCGAAGTCGTCTTCGCGCTTGAGGATTGGGCAGAGGGCGAGCACCTTTGTGTGGAACGCCGAGTTGCGGTCGTCGTAGTAGGTCGCCTCCTTCACGTAGTAAGCCGTCACTTCGCGTGATGGTATGTCGCTATCGTCGATGCGTATGCCACGGTTGGTGCGCTCGTAGAAGATGTGATAGTTGTCGAGCAGCGACTTCAGGTTCACCTTTGCTGCGTCGTCGAACACCTCATTGCCGTCCAAACGATATTCGTAGGCGGTGATGGAACGCTTCATCACGAGCTTGAAGATATACGTGAAGAGGTTCATCTGCGAACCTACCGGCTCCACCGGATAGTAGAGTCCGGCGTTGGCATCCTCCGTGAGGTTTATCTCGCGGTATATGTCGCGTCGCCATGTCACGTCCTCGTCCATCGCTTTCTGCGTAGGGAACGATATCTGTGCACGCACGCTCAGTCCCTGGTCTTTCTGCTGTTGCTGCTGAGCCTGCTCGCGGCGACGTGCCGCAGGCTGTGCCGAAGCTATATCGGCACAGAAGAGGGCGGCGAGGAGTATTGCTAAGAATTTATTCATTGTTTTGTTTTTTGTTTTCTAGGGTTGCTAGGGGACTAGACTTTCTATGGGTTCTAGGGTTACAAGGGTTCTAGCTTTATTTTACTATAACCTCCATAGAGCCGTTCAACTTGCGTGTGATGCCGTCGGGGCCTACCGCTGTGATGCGCGAGATGTAGAAGCGCTTGCCTCTTGAGAGTTTGCGGAAGGTGTCGCGCTGACGCTCTGAGAAGTTGCTGCCAGCCGATGCCATCGGCACAGCGTTACCCATGTTGTCGAAGAACACGGTCTCGAAGCTTACAACCTTGAACTGTATGTCGAGGATGCCGTCGTCGATGGCTGCCTTGATGCCCGGAGCGCTCATGATAGAAGCCTTGGCGAGTCCGCCGCCACGGAAGCGGTCGGTGCCGATCTGCATGTATGCTGCCGGGTCGGGGAGTTTGCGCACATGGAATGTGAACTTGCCCATCTGGCGCGACTTGCCGTTGGCGTTGGATGCGACGGAGATAGTGACATCTCTGCCCACTGCCGACGGACGCGCTATGTACTTGCCCATGCCGATAGAACGGAACGAACCGCCAGACATTGATGCCGATACGGCGTTGAGCGGTACGCCCGGTATGCTGACGCTTATCGGGTTGTCGTAGCCGGCGTAGAGCACGTTCATGAGGTCTGCCGACACGGTTGCGCTTGGTGCGACGACGGTGTATTTCTGCGTGAAATCGCGGCGGATGATGTTGCCAGCACCATCGCGCATTGTGATGTATCCGCCGAACTGATGCTCGCCGACTGCACCTGCCGTGAAGCGGTAGAGTCCGCTATTGATGCGCTGTCCGCCTACGTATATCTCTGGCTGTTGTGTAGTGTCTACGGCTGCCATTACTATTTGTGCCGAGAACTGGTCGCCACTGATGATGGTCTTCGACTCGGGTATGACGAACGCCGAGAGCTTGTTCACACGGATGTCCTTCATGTCGATGTTTGCCACGAGTGTGTGCAACACTTCGCCTTCAGCGTAGCGCACGTCGCTCTGCAGCTTCGAGAGTAGTGTTACGGCACCTGCTACGGGCATGTCCTCGAACATATACTCCTGCCAGTTCTTGCCGAGCGTGTTTGCGTTCTTCGGCACCTTTGTGGTGAGGTTGCTTTCTATTATCTTACGCTGATGTGGGTCGGTAACCATCTTGAGGATACGCTCGCGGAACGTGTTGATGGCATCGTAGAGCTTCTTGCCCTGTCCGGTGCCCGGTGCGAGCATCACATGACTTGCTGCTTCGAGGTTGTCCTTGCTCTTTATGTCGTAGATATTGCCGTCCTTGCCGTCAGCCTCGCGCACAATCTGCACTTTCAGTGCCTGTGCGAAGTTGTACAGCGAGTCGCTCATGCGCTTCACAGCCGTAGCTTTCTCGAACCACTCCTTCACTTTCTGTGGGTTCTTATTCATCTGTTCGGCGAAGTTGTTGTAGAGCACCTCGTTCTCCTTTGAGGAGTTGGCAGTGGTACGGTTCAGACTCTCCTCCACGATAGAGAAGCCGTTGAGCACTTCCGAGGAAATGTTCAGGGCAAGCATCGCCATCAGCACCACGTACATGAGGTTGATCATCTTCTGGCGGGGGGAGATATGTTTTTTCTTTATTGCCATTCTTAGGGTTTTTACTCTTTTAAGCCTTACTAAGCCTTCTTAAGCCTTTGATTGAAACTAAGCCTAAGCTTTTTACTCTTTTACTTTTTTACTCTTTTACTTTTAAATTCATGTTGACGGTCATCGCCTCAATCATGCGAGCATAGATGCCGTTGAGCTGCTCAATCTGCTCAGCCATGCGCTTGCTCTGCTCGTTGATCTGGTCAATAGTGCCAATCTGTTGGCTTGCGCCCTTAAGCTGCATCTCGTATATCTTGCAGATGCCGGTGAGTGTGCGGTTGAGGTTCTCCATCTCCTCGCTGTCGCGTGTGAGTCGTGCGCTCTGGTCGGACACCTTCTGCAGGGTCTCGGTGAGGCGCTTGAGCTCGTCGAGATAGTTTGCCTGCGCGTCTGCCAGCTGCATAGCCACCTCGTGGTTGGCTGCCAGCTCGGCAGCTGCAGCTGCTGTCTGTGCAGCTTCAGGCGATACAACAGTCTGTGTGCCACCTACTATAGTCTGTGTGCCACCTACTGTAGTCTGTGTGCCACCTACTGTAGTCTGTGCTGCGCCTTCAGAAGCCGGTGCTGCGCTAACATTAGCTGTGTTTGCAGTGCCGCCACCTATTATAATAGTGCCACCGCCGCTTACGCCAGCACCACCGACTACAGAACCGCCACCTGCAACTTGCACGCCGGCGTTGTATGCAGCCTCTGCTTCTGCCTCCTCGCGGTCTATCTCCTCTTCGTCGATGTGCGTAGGGAGGTCTCTGCCTTCCTGCGTCTTGTCGAACGGACGGTCGAAGGCTGAGATGAAGAACACGAATACCTCGGTGCCCATACCTGCGAAAAGCATGATGTTGGCACCCGGTAGGTGGGTGAGTTTGAAGAGCGTACCAAGGATTACGACTGAAGCACCCCAGCTATATGCGTAGTTGAGGAATGTCTGTCCGGGGACACTGTCCATCCACTTCTGCAAGTGGTAGACTATGTTGAATTTGCTGTAAATTGTCATATTTCTTTATTTTTTATTGTGAGAATACATAGGTTTGTGAGTGTTGTGTAGATATCTCACCACCTCAACTTCTCACCATCTTCAACTTACTTCTTTTTTCCTTTTGCTTTAGCACTTGATGTGTTTGCTAAGCTGCGTACACAGCGGAAGCCGATGTAGCAGCGTGGCTGGTTCTGGTATTCCCATGTGCGCCATGCTGAGCGTATGAACGACTCGGGGTCTTTCCACGAACCACCGCGCACGCTCTTCTTCTTGAGCCGGTAGGGGTCTTCTTTCGCTGCGTTGTACTGTAGGGAAGGGTTGAAGTCGTTCATCGCCTCTACGCCTGCCTCGGTGTACACGGTGCTTGTCCATTCGGCTACGTTTCCAGCCATGTCGAAGAGTCCGTTGCTATTAGCTCCGTATATGCCCACCTTCGATGTGATGAGGTTGCCGTCCTTGGTGTAGTTGCCACGGTCGGGTTTGAAGTTGGCGAAGAAGCATCCGTCGCCACTCTTCACACTTTGGTCTTCCCACGGGAATTCGGTGCCTTCCTTTCCGCGTGCTGCATACTCCCATTCTGCCTCTGTCGGCAGGCGGTAGCGTTGTACGTAGCGTGCCTCCGGACCGAGACCTTTCAGCAGATAATCGGTGCGCCATGCGCAGAAGGCGTTTGCCTGCTCCCATGTTACGCCCACTACGGGATAGTCGTTGTAGGCTGGATTAGAGAAGTAGTTGCGCAGATATGTCTCGTTCTCGGCGTTTCGGAAGTCGTTCACCCAACAGGTGGTGTCTGGATATACATTTACTATATATGTGTTGAGGAAGTCCCACGGACCACTCAACGGGCGGTTGATAGTCTCGCGGATGATGCGTCCCTCGTCGTCAATGTATGCGGTGTCCTTTGATATCATCACCACCTCGTCGGGGTTCACCTCGATGTCGGTGTTGAGGTTGCGCTCCTCGGGATTGAGTCGGTTGCGACGCAGAGCAGCTGCCGTGTAGTCGTACACCTCGTAGCGGTAGTTCATCTGACGGTAGTCGAGCATCTTCTCGCCGGTGATAGGGTTACGAGTATATACGCTCTCGATAGCGCGTAGCTCGTCCTCGTTGGGTTTGCGCGGCAGTTGCTTCTTCCAGTTGAGGTGTGGTGTGACAGGGTCGCCGTTCTTGTCCTCGGTGATCATGTATGTCTCGTCGCCACCGTACTGTGGATCGGCGAGGCGTGTGCGGATGATACTGTCGCGCACCCATACCACGAACTGCTTGTACTTGGAGTTGGTCACTTCCGTCTCGTCCATCCAGAAACCGTCTACGGAGATGTCCTTCACCGGTGTCTGCTTGCCCCACAGGCTGTCTTGCTTCTCAAGACCCATGCGCAGGTAGCCGCGTCCTACGCGCACCATGCCGTAGGGTGCGGGCTCGGCGAACGAGCGTCCGCTCACGCCCACCACTTCGCCACCGCGTCCTGCCGACGAGGCTGCCTTGCTGCCGAAGCAGCCGGTGAGTATCATGGTGAGTGCCATGATGCTTAATAGTAATATGCTTTTTGTTGCTTTCATCTATTGTTGTTTTTTGTTTTCTTTTTGGGAGGGGCTACAGCACTCTCACGCTCTTGTGCATGTTCTTGCCCTTCTTCTGCAGGTTGAGATCCATCTGGTAACCTACGAATATCTCGTGGCTTCCGTTGCCGGGGTTGATAGCCGAGGTGTATATCTCGTATGAGTAGCCAAGTACGATGCCATGGAACTTGCCGCCGATGAGCACCGTTGTGGATATTGTCGGGGCGTAGCTGAGTCCGGCGTAGAACATCTTCTTCTCGTTGGTGTAGGTGAAGCGACCTGTGATGTCGCCACGGTAGCCCGAGAGGTCGGTGCGGAAGAGGAACGATGGTTGGATGCTCAGGAACGGGTTGCGCAGGCGTATCGTTGCGCCACCAGTGAGGTAATAGGTGGCATCCACCTGTAGCTCGTTGGTCTCGCCGAGCTGTACACAGGGCGAGTTGAGGTGCTGTGCCGAGATGCCTACGTACCAGTTGCGGTGCGAGTAGTAGAGTCCGGCTGCGAGGTCGAGCGAGTTGCCCTCTATCTTTGACGACGAGAAGGCAGGGTCGTTCGACTCCTCAAGGTCTACCTTCGTGCCGTCGAATGTCTCGCTGAGCAGTCCGGCGGAGATGCCGGTCGACAGCTGTCCGCCGAACAGTTTGAACTTGAAGGCGTATTGCAGAGCGAGGCGTTTGTGGCTGAACAGACCAATCTGGTCGTTCATCAACTGTATACCTGCACCATGAAACTGCTTCAAGAGCAGAAACTGTGCGTCGGCACCGGCGTACATCGTGTTAGGGTTACGCTTGAATCCAGCCAACTCCATGGCGTAGGCAGCCGCGATGTTGAGCTTCGGCGACTTGCCCACGGCTGCGGCATTGAACGAGGGTTCCATGTCGAAGTAGTGGCTGAACGATACGTCGTACTGGGCTTGGCTCTCCACCGAGACAAGCGATAGTATCGTCGTTATTATTATTATGTATCCGCGTTTAAACACGTAAGTATAACGTCTGTTTATTAATATTATTGTGAAATGGCGAAGTTTTTTGCTTCGCAAGGCTTACCAATGACTGTCTTTGCCGAATATCTTGCGTATACGGTTGACGATTGAACGCCCGATGTGTGCGAAGTTGCCGTAGCGCAGATTGAGCACCAACTCCTCCATTGAGCGTCCGAACTTTATCCATCTATGTCCGTAAGCGTATGTGCGGTACACCTGCTCCTTGAAGTCGACATCCTCTATCACATATGGCGGATGCTTCAGTTCGCCCTCCAGCTCGAAGCGCTTCATAGTGAACAGTCGGCGCAGACGGCGCGGCATGGTCTGCAGCGAGCCGGTGTAATGCGTGGAGCCGTCGGTGGCTCCGAGGTTGTTGATGAGGTTGTGCGACGGCATGATGGCGAGTCCGGAGTTCATCACCATAGATGCCCAGAATATCGTTTCGTAGTATTCCTTGCCTGATGCGCGATGGTCGTAGCAGGCGCGTAGCGTGTCCTCGCAGTAGCGACGTTGGCGCATTATCTTTCTGAGTTGTCGCATCGCTGTGCGGTCGTCGAGGAACGGATAACCTGGCTCCCACTTGTCGATGACGCGTCGCCACGATGCCCATCCCCAGATTGAGAATACGGAGGTGAAGAGGTAGTCGTAGGGATAGTCCTTAAGCTGCTCTTCGGGGTTGAAGCCTGCAATCATCCATATGCGCTCGTCGTTCTCGTAGCGGTCGAGCATCTCCTTGCAGAACGTGAAGAACGACTGCGACGGCACGTCGTCGTCCTCGAGCACTATGCACTTGTCGACGAACGAGAACGCCCACTTCTGTGATATGTACTCCGAGGGGTCGCAGCCGTAGTTGCGCTCCTGATAGAGGCGTTGCACGTCGCACTCCCAGTCGATGTTCTCTACTACGCGGCGGCAGGCTTCGATGCCAGCCATATCGCGCTCACCGCGCGGTCCGTCCTGATAGAGGAACAGCTTCGAGGGACGCGCCTTGCGCACTTCCGCAAACACCTTGCTGAGGTGGTCGGGGCGGTTGAAGAAGAGGATGAGTACTGCTACATCAGTCTTGTATGGTTGCATAAGCGTTGCGATTTGGTCTATTCAATTCTACAAAATTACAGAAATTTGACTATAGAACGGCAAAGCTATGATGTTTTTTTCGCATAACCCAAACTTTTTTCGTAATTCTGGAAAACTTTTGTTTGTGCCTTATACAAAGGACTTTGGGAGAATTACCCAATTTTGGGGTAATGATTTGGCAACTGTACTATATGCTACGTTCTGCTCTGATATGCTTTCAAGTCACTCGTTTTCGAAACAAAGGTAATCATTTTATTTGAAAGGGTATATAACAATAAAGGAGTACCCCACTTTTTATAGTAGTTTTATAACTTTATTTACAGTATTTATTCATAAGTGGTTTTATATCTGTTCTTCCCAACTGATAAGCCTCTTCTAAATGGGCACAAGCACTTGCCTTTTTATTTGCTTTTATTTCCTGTAGTGCAAGATTGACAAGTGTTGCTTCCAAATCAAAATTTTGCTGAACAGCCTTATTATAGAAATAAATGGACTGTTCATAATTATTCAATTCTCCATAAATATATCCCAAGTTATAATATGCACCGCCAAAATTAGGTTCAATCTCAATACATGTATGGAAGACTTTTATTGCTTCGTTAAACTTCTGCATATCTATTAGTATGGCTCCTTTTAAATTGTAATATTCAACTTCCGCAGGATTTATTTCAATCGCTTTAGACACAGCACTCAAAGCTTCCTTTGTCTTTTGTATATCAGATAATATCTGTGCTACATTATACTGAATACCGTCATCTTCTGGCTTTAACTCTACCGCTTTTTGAGCATACTTATATGCGTTTTGTAAATTTCCACTATTGCCTTCTATAATCGCTAAATTAATATAGGCGGGAACACTCTTTATAGAATACGGCTCTATCTTGATAGCTCTTTCAAAGTACTTTTTGGCAGAGTCTGGCTGGTTCAAATAAAGAGCATAAATCTGCCCTATGTTGAAGTTGTTAGGTGCATTATAAGGGTCAAAAGTAAATGATTTCTTTGCGTTAGAATAAGCCCTTTCCACATCTCCTTGTTCCAAATAAATAGTCGCCATATTAGCAAGAGCTTCTACATTGTCGGGGGCTATCTTTACCGCTTTATTCAATAAATCCAATGCGTCTTGTGGATTTTCTGCCAAATTAGCAAGTCCTACGTATGCATTTGCTTTTATATTATCGTTTTCGTTTGATAAAGCTAAATGATAATTTTCCTTAGCTCTAACTTTGTCATTTAATTCATATAAAATAGAGGCTTTATTGATGTATGCTTCTGCTATTTCTTCATCGGATAACGTTTCTTGATGGGCAATGAAATAATCTACATCTTTCAATGCTTCTTCCAATAATCCCAAACTCAATTTGGCAACAGCTCTTTGATGATAGGCAAATAAAATACTTTTCTCACTTTCGTTTAATTCAATGATTTTGTTCAGATCATTAATCTCTGCATCATATTTTGACATTATATCGTAGATTGCTGCTCGGAAAGTATAAAAGCTGCTACTATCGGGATGCTCCTTTATAGCATCGCTAATTTCAATCAAGGCAAGTTCAAACTGATTGTTATTCCAGTATTCTTTTGCTTTCTCTTTGGAACTCTTATGCTGGCATGACGCCAGCATAAAAATAGCGGATAAGATAAATATATATTTCATAACATGTTGTTTTATAATTATTCAATCGAATATTGACGCAATACCCATCACAATCAAGGAAACAATAAAATGTCCTATCTTGGTTAAAATTCCCCATACGATTAGGAAACCTACTGCACTCCAAAAACTATTCGGCTCAGTCCATTCCCACGCTAAAAATCCACTACCGACAAATACTGCCGCAGTTGCGGAATATAATAATCCCGCAATGATACATCCGTTACTTGAATCACTCATGTTTTGTTGATTTTAATATTGATAATTTAATGGTAAACAAGATTGCTGCAATGATGTCTATTGGCATCCAAATAGCTTTATCATGCAGATAAACAGGAATAATAGGATTAAAGACGATAGCAATAAGTCCAAAAGCTACTCGCCAAAAGTTCAAATCCTTAACAGGCTCATTCACTATGATACATACTGCACCTATGGTTATAATTATTCGAACAAACGTATAGTACCCAATAGGCAAATCTCCCATGCACAAAAGCAGCAAGACTATACAAAGTGACAATAAGTATTTCATAGGAATCAAGAGGAAAGACCAGCAATAAACAATCCACCCCACAAAAGACAAATAATTTGTCCTAAACAACCGGCTTTTCCGCTGATATAATCCAAAGGCCAAAAAGGTCCGGTTAATAAAGCCAGTATTACATAAATAACAATAGCTGCGATAAGCATAACTTCAAATCCTCCAATATCTCCCTCCAGCTCCAAGGAAGACCTTACTTTTTAACTACGAAGCGTGGAACTGCAATGCCACATCTAAGTTGGAGGTCGTAGGAAAAACCTTTAGTACGGATATGGTAATAGCAGCCCACGCTATAGCGTGAGAACCACTATGCCTCCTCTCGTACTAAGTCCGAAATTTCCTACGTTTCCAACTTACAAGATAAGCATAACGCTTCTTCTTTTTTCGTATGTCTTGGAAAGAGTTACCTCAATCCAAGTACAAAAGTATGAAAAATCCGTGATATACCTTAAATCATCACGGATTTTTTTGATTTACAGTTTCATACTTCTATTCTGTCTTGGCTTCGGTATTCCGATGGCTTCTCTAAACTCATTCATCTTCTTTCTGAACCAGTTCACGTGAGAAACCCCGTCTATCTTGAAATCGAATTTACCGTTTTCATCCTGTTTGATAGAGCAGACGGAGTGTCGGGTATCAAAACTTCGGTTAAATTCGGAAGAATAGAGTTCGCCTTTTATCCCGACCTCCTTGAACTCGCATAGTCTTCTGATTATTCCGTCATTGAACTTCAATCGGTCACGCAGGAAGTTTATTATAGGCATCAGCTTCTCCACATATGGAAAGTAGCGTCTGACAAAATCCGCAAACTCCGACAGCTTGCGGTGCTGTTGCTCGTAAGCGTTTCTTATCTCCTGTATCTGCTTGGCTTGTTGCCGTTCCCGTTGTCGGGCTTCGTTTTCAAGTTCAAGGATGCGGTCTTGCAAATCCTCGTTCCTGCGCTCCAACGATTTCATCTTTCCACTTCCGAAAAGAGAGCCCACACTGCTTGCAAGGGCGGTTGCCGTATCGGTGGCTGCGTTTTTGAGCTTGTCGGTACGGATTTCCGCTTTCACCTGCTTCAGTTCCTCCTGCGCCTCGGCTTTCTTCTCCTGCAACAGTCTGGTTTCAGTTTCGAGGACTTCATTCTTCTTTTTCAAGTCCCTATAATACTGCATGGTGGTGGTGTGCCGTGCTTCCGAACCCCGTACCCCACGCTGCAATCCGTATTTCGCCATCACCCTTGCGTAATTGTCGTGGTAGGCGACCAAGGTCTGGCGGTTGAACAGGTCATCGGCACACAAGCGGACGGAATTTGTTTTCTTGCGGTACTTGCGCTTACCGTCCGTTTGCTCTTTCTTGGCTTTGCGCCTTTCACCCGTCACGATGGGAACAACGGCTGCGTGGATGTGCGGAGTCTTCTCGTCCATGTGCAGATGTGCGGCAACCACATTGTCTTTGCCGAATGTGGCTTGCAGCCATTGGATGCTGTCGTTGCACCATTCATCGAGTTCTCCTTTTTCCTGTATGTTCATCATGTCCTCGTGCGTACCCGACAAAACCACCCGAACGACACGGACTTGGTCGTGTGTGATTTTCCGTCTGATGCCTGCCGTGTTCAGTCTGTGGGCAATCGCTTCATCCCTGCCGTGAACGCCATCGGGGTATTCGACAAGCACCCTGTTCAGATGTGTCCTTGTCGGGTCTGCGTTTTTAGGTATTATCTTTCTCTCTATATGGTCGGACTGCGTGGTGTCCGATGTACCCTTTGCTTTCTTAATGTCCAATGAAAAATATCCCATTTTATTTCTATTTTGCGGTTATCGTTATGTTTCTTCTCTCTGCCTGTGGCATCGGCTCACAGGGTTTATTATGCAAATGAACCCTTGCTGCACTCGGCATAATCCAAACGAGTTTGGCTTCTGCTCTCGTTTGCACAGGGTTTCCAAAGGGATTTCCCTTTGGCTCGATAGGGCGTTTTTAGCGTTACGGAGTAATGCGTGAAGAAAACGCCCTATTGAGCTATGGTATTTCTGTCTAAATACCTTTCGGAAAGCAGACGAGCACATTACAGATGAAATCCCCCTTTCTTTTTCGGTGGCTGCATCATCCGCCTTGCGGATTGGACTTGCTTCTTCTCCTTTATCGGCTCTGCCGATTGGGACAAGGGCTTACCGCACAGGTAGTCGTTCAAGTCCTTATACTCACGATAGTACATTGACTTGTCAAGCAGCCGTTCCCCAAACTTCTCTTTCAGCTTCTTGCAAGTGTTCCGTCCTGCCGTGTCGTTGTCAAGGAAACAGCCGACTTGGGTGTAGGTCTCCAATATGCTTTCCGCTTTTGCAAGATTGGAAACGGAGTTCAATATGATATAGTCCTGTGTGTCCAATCGCGGGTGTTGCGGATTGTTTTCTACTCGGATGGTAAGGAATGAAAGGTAATCCATGAACCCCTCGAACAGGTAACACATACATCGTTGTCCGCCCTGCTGTCGGATATGGGTGATATCTTTCGGGGCGACACATCCCTTGAAGTATCTGTTGCGCACTTCATATCCTCCTGCCATGTTCGGAAAGCCGATGGCAAAATAGGGTTTGTCGGCATTCATAAACCGAAGCTCCCTGCATTCTCTTTTGGCAAGTCCGATGTTTATTCCCCTTTCTTGCAGATAGGCTATAAGAGCAGGGGAGGACAATTCTCCAACCTTTAATCCCTGATAAGTACGATTGTCGGAATGCTGTCTGCCAAAAGAGAACGATGCAGGGCGGATGTATGCTGTCCGCTCCTCTATGCGTCTCAACAGATAGGCTACATCTTCCGAACGGTAGAGTTCCGCTGCCAATGCGAGGATGTTTCCGCCTTTGCCGATGCCGAAGTCATACCATTTTTCAAGCTCGGTGTTTACCTTGAACGATGCGTCCGTTTCTTCCCGTAACGGTGATTTGTACCACAGATTCCTGCCTTGTTGCTTTACAGGCGTATAGCCCAGACTTTGCAGATAGTCCGCCAGTTTGATTTGCTTTACATCTTGGATTGTCATATTACATACGGTTTTGAAGTTGATGAAAATTTGTTGATTTGATGAATTGTCAATGTAATATGTTTATATACAGCCTCGTAACCTCTCAACATCTTCTCAACAAACCGCTCGCCAAAAGAGAAATCCACAAACGGGTGTCGGTGGTCTCTCAACTTCTCTTTTGGCTTGTTGAGATTTTGTTGAGAATGTATATCGTTTATTGTCAGTGTATTTATACCCATATTCAACAATTCAACAGAAAAATGATAGTATTACAGGGATTCGAGTTGCTTCCTTGTGACGGTGTAGAAGCGTCCCACCCTCTTTATCGGCTCATAGTGACAACTTCTGTTGTAATTGCCCTGATAGGTGGTGTAGGTAAGCCCGTTTGGTGCAGGTGTCAGTTTCCAGCACTCCTGCACCACCTTACGCACTTGGTGCTTTTCCGCCTTTACCTGCGAGTGCACCAGCAGTACGACAAGGTCGTTAAGGCAGAATGAAACGCTATCCACATCCATTGCAACCATAATGTCAAGCAGCAGTTCCGACATCTCTATCTCCAGCCGATTGCGGTTGCTACGGATAATCTTCTGCAAGGCTTCTGTATGCAGCAATGTGGGGTTGAACCACATCCGGCTTTCCTTTTCGGTGGACAGTTTTCTGTGTTGCAGGAAATGGAGAAAGGCGGGTATCTCCGCTTTCAGCTTTTGCAGGAAGTCGGTATCATCGGACTGCAAGCGGTCTATCTTGCGCACCCAATAGCGTGTTTCCCCTGCGTCTATGATTACGGGCAGATGCTCGTTGTTGGAACACAGCACGAATTTGGCGAAGAACGCAATCTCATCACGGTCTTTGCCTTTGGCTTCCACCTTATAGGAAAGTGTGGTGCTGAGGTTCTTCAACCGCTCGCTATCCTCCCTGCGGTTGAGCAGCACCTCATCCACCACGATAAGGAGCTTGCCAGCCCAGTCGGAATTGAACTGGCTGCGGAAATCCTCGTTGGTGTTGAAAGTCACATTGTTCTGAAAAAGGGCTTTCAGAAAGTTCAGGAAGGTGCTTTTGCCCGTGTTGCGTTCTTCCGACACCAACAGCAGGATAGGCAACTTCTGAATTGGTTGCAGGTAGAGCAGTTGCAGATAGTCCATCCCCAACTCGTACTGTTCCCCGAAGATGTGCCGTACCAAAGATTGGATATGCGATAAATCGCCCTCCTGCGGTCGGTGGTCTATCGGTTCGTAGAGGTTAAGGAACTTGCCGACCACGGAACGGTAGCCGATGTGTTCGGGTACTGTGCAGAAGCCGTCATACTTGGGAACTCTGCCGATGTAATCCTTGCCGTAATCCTGTCGCAGGGTCTCGTTGTTCCATGCGATGCGTTTCCTTATATACCCTCCGTTCAGTTTGGGCTGCTCCACAATCTTATAGAGCGTTGTCCCCACTCGGATAAACTCTTCCTTTGCCATGCCGCCATCCGATGGCGGTCTGTGGCTGTCCTGTTGTTCGATAGCTGACATAATCAAATGGTTTTAAGTTTGAAAATTACCAGCTGCAAAAATATAATCAATTATCGGATAGGTTGTTATGCAAAACACGGCAGAATGGTGACAAATAGCCCCCGAAACAAAAACTTTCAATGGTTTGGGACAGGAAACGGGTTGTGCAAACGGAAAACTCCCGAAAAGCGAATGTCGGATTACGCTTTTCGGGAGAAAAAATCAGAGCGTCTGTCGTACTGACTTAATGAATTACTGACTTACCGAGTGAATTATGTCAGGCATTCAGCTACGAGAAGTATTCGGATTTGGATATACCGTTGGTATTCAGCGAGAAGAAGATGCTTGTTTTCTCTTTTCGCAGGTACAGTATTTCAAGAACGGCATTGCGTACCCGTTCCGCTCCGAATGTGCCGATATGGAAAGCGAGGGTAACTATCGCTTCAAGGTTGTAAACCTCCATACAGCAATTATCGGATACCCGTATGCTTCGCCTTATCCCGTATTCCCTTAAAACTCCGCTCTTGCAAAGAGCCTTCAGCCCTGCACGGAATGTCGGGGCGGTTACTCCGAACAGGTCGCAAAGTTCCCATTCGCTCATGGCGGTTGCGCTAATGTCGGTCGGCATGATGATGT
>OGIV01000264.1_pt1 | contig 42751 bp, 70 predicted proteins | sample 1571861 | NCBI WGS metagenome assembly OGIV01 (sample SAMEA2582099, study PRJEB24529) | metagenome | biome: Human gut stool | place: China | collected 2011 | reverse complement strand
CGCGCCTCCGACTTGACCGCCACACTGGCCGCGATGGTGTCATACAGCGTCTTGCCGCTCAGGGTGCCGTCCGCAGCGATGTCCAGATAGTCGCCCACCTTCACGCCGCCCAGCTGGTCCGCCGTAGCAGGCGGCAGGGTGTACGGCGTGCCGAACTTGGCGTCGGCCTGGGCTTTGGTATACCTCTGAGCCAGGGCGTCGCCGGTCGCCTTTGCGTCAGCCGGTGCACCAGATACGGTCAGGGTCGTGTCAGTGGACACGATAACCTTTGCGTCGGCGGCACTCTTTGCAGCTGCTTCCTCGCTGACCTTTGCGGCAGATGCACTAGACGCGGCAGCAGTTTCACTGGCCGCTGCTTCTTCGGCACTGGAAGCAGATTCCTCGGCTTTCGATGTCGAAATACCTGCCTGCTCTTGCGCTGCGCTTATGGCGCTTGCAGTGGCGTCTTTGACTGTCTTGGCTGCTGCTGCGGCCTGTGCTGTGGCAGTTGCCGCCGCGTTTGTGGCTGTTTCCGCACTCTGAACAGCTTCTTCCTGCCGCGCGATAACAGCTTCGCCATACTGCTTCACATACTCAAAGCCCTGTGCAAGGGCTTCCCGTACTTCCACACCGCGTTCTGCATTGCGGACTTCGGAAATTGCTTCGTCAAATGTCTTATCCAATTTATCACCCCTTTGCGGATGCATAGCCCTTCAGCGAGCGGCTCAGGTCATAGGCGTCACTGGCTTTTCGTGCGCTCAGGGCCTGCAAGTCGCTGACGCTGGAGAAATCAATGCCCAGCGTGAATTCTTTTTTGTCCGGCGCGTCCAAAGGCTCCACAAGCTTAGAGCACAAAAGCCAGGTGTTCACCCCGTGCGGGTTGGAGTAGATGTGTGTCATCTTGCCAAAGCCAAGGCGGGCGATATCCACGCCGGCATCCTTGAGGTCCACAGCCTTTACCGTGATTCCGTCAAGGTAACGCAAGTTTTTGGACAGCTCCGCGTTTGCGGCATCCAGAAGCGACTGCGTTGTGTTTTCGGTTCCGTCCTGCACAATGACCCGCGCGATGATGCCAAACAGCTTTTGCGCGGTGGCGTCGTTAGCGGTTGCCGTGATGGTGTTGGTTTTCTCCCACAAAAACCAGCCGGATTTCTTTTTTCCGACGGCAATGACGCGGGTGACAATATCCTCTGCTTTGACGTAGCTGCTCAGGTCGAGCAGGTTTGTGCCGAATGCGATGGGCTGCCCGTTTTTCTCCTGCACTTCCTGGACGTAGTCCAGATACCGGGCCCCGTTTTCGTGCCGGACAATCAGATACCCGCCGTATACATCCACAAGCTCATTTTGGATGACATCCCATGTAACGCCAAAATTTCGTCCATCGCCAAAGGTGTACCGTGGCGCAGAATCGTAACGGACAACGGAAGAATCCGGCAAAGCTGCACCGTTGAACAAGACGGCATAGCCGTCTCCCTGCTTTTCGATTTTCCAATTTTTCGAGACCGTGTCTTTGAGATCGTATTCCGTCTCAGTCGGAAGGGATTTTGAGTGCGTAGCGCATGTGATATCCGGCGTAACCGTTCTTTGCGTGGCTTCGTGCGTCTGGCCGTCACCATCCAAGGATAAAGCCACGTTTACGCTCACGGAAAAAAGGCCGTTTCCAGTGCGCCAGATATACCCGTTTATGGAAGAATCTGCATGCTTTTCATTCAGCGTCCAGCTGTACGCAGATGGATCCGGGGCCGTGTCATCATCCGAGTAGCCGACTTCATATTGGCTTACAAGCTGTACGCCGGACGAGGTATAAAGTCCATATTCATACCTGTAATCGCCGTCACTATCCGGAGTACCCGCCATGTATTCCAGTTTCATCACGCAGTTATGCAGCTCTGGCACCACCACGCTGGTGCTCGGAAAGCCAACATTTCCGCAGACAAACGACTTGTATGCGTCCACCATGCCGGTGTGGTTTTCCAGCAGAAACGAAAGAAATTGCTTGATCGTCACGTCTTTGGCTGTATATGGCGCAACAGAGCTGTCGTTGAGGTAGGCCAGCTCTCCCTCGCAAAAGACTTTTTGACGCAGCTTAAAATCCTGCTCATGGCTCATGGGCCTGCCCTCCCAGATGCGCACATCGTCTTGTTCTACGGACACGGTCGTGCGCATTTTTTGCAAAGCTGAGTGGGCCACATTGCCAAGCGGCAGGGTGAATTCCAAGCTACCGGCCTTGCTCACCTCCCGTGTCAGAGTTGGACTGATGAGCTTTTTTGTGTCCGTGTAGTCCGTTGGGTCGTAAATGCAGGTCTTTGTCTTCCACACGTCAACGCCGGTCTGGACGCCCGCATAAACTTTATAGCTCATAAGCTGCCCCCCAGATATCGGATGCTGATGCTGCAATCCGCAGACGCCGCAAAGATGAGAGTACCTACAACGCCATCCGGCATATGCAAGCCCTCAATGTACTGCCACTCTGTAGACTTTGCAAGGATGCCAACCTCAAGGCCATTGAGGGACACCGCAATGTCGGCAGCGTCCTCGCTGCGCTTGAAGTAGATGCCCGCCGCTCTTGGTGCACCGGTGATGGTTACGGTGATGTCCTTGTTGGCTTTGAGCTGGATATCCGTATAATCGCGGATAATTGCCGTATCAAATACAAGGTCATCCCACAGCCAGTCATCAGAGCCGTCGTATACACTGCGCTTGAAGGGGTTGCAGGTGCCTGTAATCGTAAACACACAGTATAATGCGTCCTTGCTGACGGACACATCCCACAGCCCCTCCCAGTAAAAACTGGGGTCATTGTCGAATTTACACTGGAGCCATTTCCCGTGTATGGCGTTTGCGATAGTGCTGTAGAGGTTCTCCCACTGCTTTTTCGGTGCGGTGCACTTGAGCTCCATGGTAATGGTGCGCTTTTTGTAGTGTGGCCTGCCGTCCAAAGAACTGGTCAGGTTGAGCAGGGTATCAGACCCCGGCACCTGCACAAGGTAGTCATCCACTTCAGCAGGGCCGATTTTTGGGCTTCCGACCTTGAGATACAGCCCCCAGTCTTTCAGGGTGTGGAAGTTGCCAATTTGTGCGCCCAAAAGTTTGCCCATTACACACCCCTCGCTTTCCGCGTCACGGTTACACCGATGCGCGCGTCAACATTTTGTGCCATCCTGGGCGAAATAACGCCCACCAGCTCGCCGGAATCCATGACCACCTGACCGGTGCCAATGGCAGGCAGATGCTCGTCCAGAAGCTCCTCGATGCGCTCCAGAATGCTGGTCTGCTTGTCTGCGTGGCTGCTCTGTCCGATCACTCGGTACTGCATCGCAGACCGCGTAGAAAACTCGCTCAGGCTGTCGTACACGCCTACATCGTCAAACGGGCTCTTGTAATTATTGACCGGGTCTTTGCTCTTTTTGTTTTTGGCCCACAGCGCAAGCCCGATGCCGCCAGCTACAGCACCCACAGCGCCAACGCCGAGAATGACGCCAAGGACTGGGTTTGCAGAGATGAACGACACCACAGTGCCAAGCGCAGACGTGATGCCGCCAGCCATACCAGAAAAACCCTGCACAACGCTGCCAAGTGCGCCGCCAACGCCGCCAGAGCTCGCAAGCCCGCTCACGACCTTAGAGAAGGAATCAACTGCCGTCGTGGCGTTGTTTACGCCCGGCACAATGCCGCCTTTAAACAGGCTTTCCACGGCGGTAAATGCACTTTTCAGACCACCGCCATAGTAAGATTCGTTCACGGCGGCAAGGGCGTTGTCAAACCACTTGGAAATCGTTTCGCGCTGGCCCTGCGACACCTCGCCCCAGATCAGCTTGGTAACATCGAGTGCAAGACTTGACCAGTCTTTGTTCTTGGCGTCACTTATGGTGCTTTTCAGCAGCCCGAAGATGCCCTTGTTGGATTCTCCGGAAGCGTCGCTAAGGTACTGGTCAATGCGGCTCTGGATGCCTTTAACGCTGTTGTCAATAGCAGTTGACGTCTCGTTCACCTTATCTTCGATTCCGTCGATGTAGGTGATGATCTTTTCGTAGGTCTCCGCGCCGTTCTTTCCGATGCGCTGGCCGGTCTCTGTGACGGTCTTCTTGATATGCTCGCTGCCGTCGGCGTACTTTTCTGTAGCTTCCTGGATTTTTGTTGTGATGCCGTCAAAGGTCGTTTCTGCAACCTTGGTCAGGGTGCCGGTCAGGGTCTTGGACATATCGGCGTAGACCTTCTTGGTCGTGGTGCTTATCTTGCCGTTCGCGTCCGTGACTTTCTTGGTCACAAGCGTATAGGTAGTAGCAACGCCGTTGACCATCTCTTTGCCGGTCTCGGTGGTGGTCTCTGTAACGCGGTCTTTGATGTTGCCCGCTGCGTCCTTTACCTTCTCCTGCAAGGTCTCAACGCTTGTAGTCACGGCGCCAAGCGCGTTCTGTGCGGTGGTGGTTGCAGTATGCGACACGGACGCAATGACGGTTTCGGTCTTGGATTTTGTGCCGGCGCTCTTGCCGGAGGAACTGGAAGGACTTGTAACGATGGAGCTGCCGCCGCTCGCGGCCGCTGCTTCTGCTTGTCGCTCAGACCAGCTTTTGTTGCTTACGCTTTTGCCGGAAAGAGCGTTCTGCCGCAGCCGGTTCCTGTTGCTTTGCTTTTGCTGGTCTGACTTGTAGTCCTCGTAGCTGTCGTACCCCGCATAAGCATTTTTGCCCAGTGCCTTGTTCAGATAGTAGCTTGCCTTATCCAGTGCACTAACAGCCGCGCTGCCAAGCTGCCCAAACTTTTTGATGATGGCACTGATGGGATTATCCAGTTCAAGGATTGCGTTTCCGAGACCTTTCCAGCCGTCTTCCTTGTAGGCTTCCTGCGCTGCGACAACCATGTCGTTCAGGTGGCCTATCACAACACCGATGCCGGAGGAAAGGTCGCCGGTCATAAGTCCAGCCAGCTGGCTGACGTTATCCTTCAGGGTGGATATACGCCCGTTCATGGTCTGGCTCTGGGTGTCCATGGCGTTATAGTAACGCCCACCCTCCTCGCTGGCTGCGATAAGAGCCTGAGACAGCAGGTCATAACTGATGGTCATGTTCTGGACTTCCTGCACCGATTTACCGGTATAGTCGGCCAAAACCTGATAGATGTTGATGCCTGCATAGGCAAACTGCTTGATGTCAATGCTTGCAGCCTTTCCAACGTTGGCGATCTGCTGCAGGTTCTGCGCCATGCGGGACAGTTCCGCATTGCCGCCGCCAGTTGCGGAAACTGCATCGCCCAGTGCATTGATGACCTTGCGGGAATACGCAGCATTTTCGCCTGCGCTGATAAGCAGCTGGTTTGCCTGCGTCAGGGATGCCACGTCAAACGGGGTGCGGGCTGCGTCCTCCTGAATTGCCTGCATGGCTTCCTGTGCGGCCTGTGCGCTGCCCAACATATTGGTAAAGCCGGTGGTGTACTTTTCTATCTGGGCGTTATAAGAAATGCCCATCTCGACAAAGCCCTTTGCAAGGCCTACCGCTTTTGTCCCAAGCGAGGTAAGCATATTTGCAAGGACAGTCGCTTTTGCGCTGGCTGCTGCAAACTGGTTTGCCATGCCTGAAACGCCGCTCCCGGCGGTGTTTGCGCTACGGTTCAGCGAGTTTGCGGCGCTTTGCGTCTCTTTTCTGGCCTGCTCGATGCCCTGCTCATACTCGGAGGTATCAAGCCCCAAAGTGGCCATCAAATTAAAAATGTTCAGATTCCACCACCTCCGTTCTGCTCTGCGGCTTTTTTACTGTCTGCAAGGGTCTTTTCCCAGCACGCCTGCGCTTCCTCCAGCGTAGTCTCGTGCCTGCGCTCAGATAGTGGCTTGTCGTACTCTGCCATGATCTCGCTGAAGGGCTTCTCCACCGGCTGACCAAGAGATACAGCACAAAGATAAAGCATATCAGCCGTGTACAGCTGGTATGCTCTTGTGCGCTGCTGTTCCCGCATCTCGCTGATGACGAACCATACGAAATACTTTAAGCCGTATGCTCGGAGATGCTGGAGGTCGGCTCGGCAGACGTAGTGCCAAAACTCAGGCCGTTCAAGTCTGCCAGCGAGGACAAAAAATCCTGCACGTCTTTCTGCATCACGGACTTGGTAAGTGCAGTAAACGCCTTGGGCAGGGTGTCTTTTTCGCCCTCTTCCAGCGTGTACAGCTGGTGCAGGGCGTTCACGGTGCGCTCAGGGTCAAGTTTCATCAGAGGCTTGACAAAGTCCAGCGCGGCAAGCGCAAACTCGCGCGGTGTCAGCTTTTTCTTTTCACCGGGCTGCGGCTCTGCGCCCAGCATCTTCAGGGCGTTCGCAACAATGGTCTCCCGGGCTGCCTTGGTCTCCGGGTTATTTACGTTGTCCTTTGCGTCCATGACCATGCGTGTGATTCCGTCCACTGCATCATACAGCTTGGGCAGCGCTTCCACGGGATCAAGATTGATGGTAAGGATCATTTATTCTGCCTCCTTGACGTAGAACTCCATAGGCACCTTGCTGGTGTCGGTCATGTCGTAGTGACCCTTCAAGCTCAGGCTGATGTTTCCCTTTCCGTCCTTGGTGGTTTTCAGCTCGATGCCGCCATCGCTCACAGCCTTCATCAGCTTAACCGCGGCATAACCGCCGCCGATCAGGTTGCCATGCCACCAGATGTCTTGGAAGTCCTCGTCCTTGTAGTCTTCGCGCACGGTGATCTTGTTGGTTTCAACGTCCGCAGCGCCCAGCTCCAGCTTGATGGTGTCGGCGCTCACGGTCATGCAGGTGGTGGACATACCGCAATCCCAGCTGGTGATGTGCTTGAGCTGGTAGGTGTTCTCGGGCACTTCGTCCAGATCCTCGCCCAGATCAATGGTGTTGGGCTTGCAGGAAATGGTGATGCCGCCGGAGGTCAGGCAGATAAGATCTTCTGCAGCAATGGGGGTTGTACCCGCCGGGTCAAACTTTTTGAGCAGCGCACCCGCCTGAAACTGAAGTTTTTTGAAAGCATCTGCCGAAATGGCGTGATACATTTTGTTCATGCGTTATCCTTTCTCACACCACAAAGGATGTGACGTCAAAAGTAAGGTATGTGCACAGGTATTTTTCCGGTGGGTTGTCCATAGACTGCGCCCACGGGTTGCCTGCGCATAAAAGGATCGCGCCGCCCTCGCACTCGATGGTAAGCCCATCGCCAAGGGCAGCGCGGATCTCGTCTGTTTTGCGGATGATGGGCAGCTTTCCGCCGTCCACCGAATACCAAAGCCGCGCGTGGAAGGTGCTGCTCTCGTCAAATCCTTTGGGAATGACCGGCAGCACTGTGATATAGGGCAAGGAAGCGCCCTGCGGCACAAAATCCTCCGGGTACACAGGAATATCAAACAGCAAAAAAAAGCTGTTCAGCGCCGTTGTAATGGCTTCTGCTGTGCCCATCAGGTCAACACCGCCTTTTTGCACTGGACAACTGCAAGGTTCATCCCGCTTTCCGCCGGAGACAGCTTGTCTGCGCTGGCAGATGTGACCTCGAATACCTGCGCGTCCTCCAATCGCTTGATGCGGTCGAAGGGGGAGAGTTGAACGCTCTTGTCAACGTAGATCGAATAGGTGGAAGCGGTGCCCTGCTGCTCGGCCTGCTGTGCCTCAATGGTGGTGTCGTGGCGTTCTACGCCCTCGAATTCCAGCCCCGGCACCCATGTGGTGGTGGAGCCGAACAGCCCATCAGAAACGAGCTTTTTTTCCAGAAAGCAGAATTTCCGGCTGAAACCGTCCATGACGGTGTTCCGGACAAAGTCGTTGACTGCCATTACAGTTTCCTCCATTGGTTGATCTCCTTGCGGTACCGGGTCAGACCATCCGCAGGGAGTCCGTCGGATCCGGTCGCCATGGACCCGGACCACCCATTGAACGACTGCGACACATACATACCGCCGGAGGGGAGTCTTGCGTCGTAGTCGGTGATCTTCCGGGACAGCTCCACAAAATCAGGCGGCACGCGCATAGGCTGCACCGTCCCGGTAAAGGTCTCGGCAGTCAGATCGCCGTCCCCGGCCTTGTGCACGCCGTCATTGAAGATGGATCCGCAAACGAGGAAATACTGCCCCGGCACTACCCCGGCGGGCACGGTGTCCGGCTCAAACGCGAACTCCCCGGCAACGGGGTCGTCCGCCCGGTCAAAAAAATTGTGCGTGTAAACGCACAGCTCAGGGACGGTCATGCAAAGTCACCCCCTTGCAGGTTAGACCGACTCACCCGGGGTAATGGTCTCGACAGCGATACCGTCCAGATACTCAGCAAACAGGGTCACGCCCATAATGGCGTAGCTCTCGGAGGTTGCGGTGCTGTAGTTTGCCTGAGTGTGGAAGCCGATGAGGTTGCTTGCCTCGCCTGCGGTCCGGTAGACCAGACCTGCGCGGGCAAACTCGCTATCCGCAGGATCCACATAGTACATGACGATGTTGTCTACCGGGGTGGCAATAACCTTTCCCTTCGCAATCTCACTGTCGGACAGCAGGAAGATGGTGTTGTAGCCCATGAAGTCCTTGATATACTGGAAGCCGAACTGGTTCTGCACGGTGATATTGGCATTTCCCAGATAGTCGTACACGTCCATCACGTTGACAAAGCCAACAACGCCGGTCACGGTGCGATGCATGGTCTTGAACTTGTTCTCGACCGCGCCCTTGGCATGTGCCAGCGCCATCTGGAAGGTCTTGGGAGTGCCCTTCAGGGTGCCGGTGTTCAGGAACTTGTAGAACTTATCCGTTACCAGAGCGGTCAGGTCGTACAGGAACTCATCATCGGTCTTCTGCACGGCGACATCGTAGCCGTAATTCTGGATTGCCTCAAGGGTGACAGACTTGCCGTACTTGTCGATGGTGATCTTGCCGTACTCCTTCTCCTTGACGGTGTACTTGCTGAACGGGATCTCTTCGCCCTCGCCCACGGTGCCGCTCTGCAGGGTTCCCTGTGCATACTTGCTCTTGAGCACGGTGCCAGGCTGCATCCGGATAGGGCGCATGATGCCCAGAATGGTGCGCAGATGGTCCCAGTTGCGCTGGAAACGGGTCACAAAGTCGATTTCACGCGCGGCTACGGTGATATCGGTGGTCATGGTGATATTTTCTTTTGCTGCCATGTATTAGTCCTTTCCGCCGCCTGTGAACAGGTCGGCATTTGCTGCGATGGCCGCCTGGCGTTCGCCAGCGTCCTTGATTGCAAAAATTTGGTCTTTGGTCATTTTGGAGCCGGTGTTTGTGGGCGGGGTGTCCACCTTCGCGCCGGTGGTGGTCGTAGTGCCTACGAAATCACTCCAATCAGCTTTCAGGCTGTCAGTGTGCTTCTTGGCGTCCTTGACTTCGCCCTTATCGTCCAGCTCCAGCTTGTCGATATCCTCGCCAGACAGCCGCACGACCCGATCAGCATACTTGTCCAGCACCCCGGCGGACTTCAGCAACTCCCGGAACTTGGCTTCCTTTGCTGCGTGGGCGTCTCTCTGGGTCTGCTGGGCCTTGTAGTCGGTCAAAGCCTTTTCTGCGGCCTGCTTGCCGCCGTTGGCCTCGTCCCGCTCTTTCTCGGCCTTGGCGGTCGCGGCCTTGGCGTCATCCAGCTGGTTCTGAAGAGCATCCGTTTCGGTGTGCAGCATGTCCAGAATCTTCTTCATCTTGCCGCTGACGTCCACGGTCTCATCCTCCAGAATCGCGCGGAGGTCTTTTCTCTCAAGTGCCATGTGATAGTCCTTTCTGCCCATGCTCGGGCTGGCGTGCTCGCCATCGGATTTGTGAATTGCCTACGTTTTGTAGGCGGTTGCCGGACGTGCTGCCGGTGTGGTGCCGCTTGCAGGAATCGAACCCGCGTCCGCTGGTTACAAATCAGCAGCTCTACCATTGAGCGAAAACGGCATAAAAAAGCGGCTGACGCTGTGCGCCAACCGCTGAGTATTTAGTTTTTGCGTGCAACTTTGGTAATACATTCGACCGCCCAAAACTTCGCTTCCTGTAATTTCGTCATGCACAGACTTTTTTCTCGGCTTTCAGGAAGTGCGTCAAGCTGCGTTGCAAGCTCAAGGAAAAGGTCTTCTGCCTCGCAGTGCGCAGTTTTCACATCATCGGGCAGGAACTTTTCTTTTGGTGTTTTGAACATTTTCTCCAAATTCATGAATTACGCCTCCTTGTTTCCTTCTTCCACTGCGATCTCTCGCAGCTCTTCGATGTGCTCCTCCACCGCCGGGCGCAGGAACGGGCGGGCTTTCATGCCCCGGGTAAAGTGCCACTTGCCGTTGAAATCTTTCCAGACCCACGGCGTTTTTCGTCCGTTGCCCTTCTCGGCAAAGATGCCTGTGCCCAGCTCAACGTATACGCTGTAAAACAGGTTCGACCCGATGGTCACGGTCTTTTTTGCAAGGTCTACGGCGTAGGTCAGGCTCTGCTTGAGCGCGCCGCCCACGTAGCCCTCTATGCCGGTGCTTTCTTCCGTGCCGGGAGGTACAAGCAGCTGGGCATAGTCCTGCACCTTCATCCCCCAGAGGGTCAGCACCCGCTCCGCCCACGAATCCAGCGCTTCATGCAGCTGCGGGGTGTTGTCGGTGAATTTGATGTCGTAGTTAAAGTTCATGGCTTATCGTTTGTTTCTGCTTCCTGGGGCTCGACGTTTTTGAATTATAGTTTCCGTATGTTTTGCGTCTGTGCCGATAATTTTTCTATATTTACCATCAGGAGAGACAACGAGTGTTTTGGTCACGTCTGAAATTCTTTCGATAATGCCTTCGTCTCTATCAAAATGTTGTCTTTGCTTAAAAGACATATACACAATGTCTCCTTTACCTTTTTTGAACGTCACATCTCCAATAATGTCCCAAACATTCTTTGCTCTTTCCCCCATTTGGTTAATCGCCTGTTTCTGTCCTTGCGTAAAACCGCCGCCCACTCTCGCGAAACTGCCCGAAACTCTTTTACTCACGATAGTGCCTCCTTTCGTATTGAAATGGTTTGATTTTGGTCACGTTCCAGTCGAACTCCGCCGGGCACTTTCCGTACCACAAAATGCTGCTCGGCTGTAGCACTTCCAGCGCCTTGCGGCAGTGTTTGGCAAAGCACTCCGCTTCGTATGGGTCAGATTGTGTGCCGTGGCTCGAAATGCTCACGATGGCGTTTCTGGGCTCACCGTCAAAACACCAGTCATAACTTTGCTCGCCGCACCAGCAGAGCGTTGGAATGACGTGGATGCCGTGCGCCTGCCAGTATGCCGCCAGCCAGTGCTTTTTGTAGTGCATGAAAAGCTGCACCGCAAGCGGCATATCGCTGTAAAGCGAAAAATCCGGCGAACATACCGCGCCGAACTGCTGCAAAAGGGAAATGTATTTGTCCGGGTTGTTCCAGAACCGTTCAAACTGGTAATCGTCCTTGTAAAAATGCACGCCTTTTGTGGCCTTGTCTTTGGCCGTCAGCGCATAATTGACCGGGATCCATTCCAGCTTGTCAATGCGGATGTCCGTTTCCGGCTTGATGATAGGGATATGGAACTTTCCTTCGCCCGGAAAAATCATTTTCTCGGTGTTTTCCATCGGCAGAATCACGGTTCATCCCCTCTTTCTCTTGTGTTCCTCCGCCCACCACATCTGTTCTGCTTCCGTGCCGCCCTTGGATTTATACCACTCGGTGTAATCCATGACGGGGGTGGTTTCTTTGGTCACATTGTCCCGCTGCATGGCGTTCTGCCGGGGATACTTGCCCAGAGCAGAGGACAGCACACAGCGGCAGTGGTAGACCATCTCCGGGGCCGCGTTGGGGTCTCCGGGGCGCTGAATCTCGTAGCCCATGACCTTGAACGGCTCGTCAAGCTCTGCCGTCTGCTGGTCAAGCAGGCGGTGCATCTCACGGGTGCGGTAGTCGTGGGTGGAGTTCCAGCGCTTTTTGACCTCGATGCCCAAAGCCTGGGCGTTGTGCATCTGCTGCAATGCCCCGGCGTTCTGGGCGCTGGTAATGGCTGTGATGGCGTTGTTCATGGCCCAGTGAATCTCCGTGTCTGCCATGCCGTTTACGGCCTGCACGGCGATGTCGTGGACGCTCTTACCCTGCACGATGCCCTGCATGACGTAGCGGTTGAACACCCGGGCGTCATAGGTGCGGTTGCTCTCGCTCTTGATGCGCTTGTTGGGCACCATGCGGGGGTTTTCCTTCAGCAGGAGCTTGACCGCTTCGGTGTTGTACAGGGTCAGTCCGAACGTCACGCCTGCGGCCTGTTCCAGCTCGTAGAAAGCCCAGTTTGCGCCAAAGGAAAAGATGTTATATTGCTCGTCCCGGGCCAGCTTGTAGGCCGTCTCTTGGGCTGTGGTGCAGGTCTGCGTGATTCCGTCCAGCTTGGCGTGCATCAAATCGGACTGAAAGACCTGATTTTGCAGCCAGATGCGGTAATCCTCATCAGTGATTTCTCCTGCATCCAGCTGCGCCCGCTTGCGCTCATCCAACGCTCGGTACTTCCCAAGAAACTCGGTGAGCTGCTCGGTCATCTCCCGGCGGGCAGTGCCGTATACGCGGAGGATGCGTCGGCGCAGGCGGTTCAGCTGCCGGGTGGAAATGCGGTCACGGTCAGAAATCATGCTTCATCACCGTTGTCATCCTTGTCATCGTTCACGGTCTCCCGCTCCACGCTCTCTGCCATCAGCGCGGCCCGGGCCTTTTCTTTCTGCTCCGGGGTCAGGTTTGGCAGTAGGTCAATGGCCATGTCCTGCCCAATGATCGCCGCCTCGGAGATTACTGTGCTGACCTGCTCTGCGGTGTTTACGATCCGGCTCCGGTTGAATGTCGGCGTTGCGCTGCCAAAGCCAGCCAGCGCACAGATCTGACGAACAAAAGGTTTGATCTGAGCCTCGAAGTCGTCTGCGTTCTGGTTCATGGGTTCATAGGCTGCATCCAGATGGTCGTTGGTGCTGTTTGCGCTGACACAATGCACATCCAGACCGCCGAAGTCCTCATACACCCGGGTGTGGAGCAGCTCCAAAAGAGCCTGCCTGGCCGTCACAGGGATCTCGGTTGTGTAGGGGGTGATCTTGCCGCCCTCGCTGGTGTCCGCACCGGCAATGTGGTACAAATTCAGCTTCGCAAGGAACTCCTGCAGTTCATCATCGGTCATGCCGTTGAAGTTTTCGCACAGCCAGTAGATCTGTGCGCAATCCTGCAAGTCGCTGCAGAAGCCGGACGTCACCAGATCGGTGTTGTCGATGTAGGCTTTCAGGCCTACGAGGGTGCTTTGATGCAGGTCGGATCCCCACAGCGGCACCACAGGCAGAGTGCTGTAGTTTTCCCCCTCCACGCTTTCCAGCCCGCCGCCGGGGGTAGAGACGGTCACGCTCTTGTATGCCTGCTTCGGGGCCGTCTCCTGCATAGTGCTGCCGATCCTGCTTTCCGTGTACTCGGTGTAACCGTCCTCTTCGTACAGGACATAGTGCATATCCGTGTCAGGATTCAGCCGCCAGAACCGCACCCCGGCCCGCATGGAGCCGGAGGTCTCATCGTACAGGGGCGCAAACTCGGTCAGCTTGAACACCACCAGATGGTCGTTGTTCCAGAAGCCAAAGCTCTCACCGTGGATTAGGGCAAAGTATCCGGCTTTCTGGATCTGCTCGTCAAATTCAGCCCCCAGTTTTCCTTTGTCCACGTCCTTATCCGCAAAGGTGACGCCGTTTCCCAGGGAGTAGGTGGCACGCTGCTTGTTGAGCCGCCGGAACAGATTGCTCTTGACCATATCGGGCCGTGGAACATCCTGCCGCGTGTTCTTGGAAAGGCGCTTCAGCATAAAGGCGTAGGCTTGGGAAAAGCGTTCCGCGCCCGGGTTTTTCTGAGCGTCGTACAGGTCAGCGTCCAGCGCCATCCTGTAAGGGCCGGAAGCACAGTGCTGCTGCACGAACCGCCGGACAAAATCAGCCTGTTCCCCGGCGGCTTGCGCCTGCTGAAAGGTCTGGAATGTGTATACAGTGCTCAAAATCAATCCCTCAGTTTCACAAGGCGCTTTGTGCGCACGAAATAGCGGATAGCATCCATGCAGTGGTCGTTGACCTTCAGCACGGTGTCGTCTTTATCCGGGTCCCAAGCGTACACGCCGAACTCTTCCAGCGTGTGCTTGCAGCCCTTGTAGATCTTCAGCCGCCCGGTCTGCAGCATGGTCTGTACGTCCAGAATGCCGCTCATGACGTCGTTGTTTGCCGGGGTCTGGGTGAAGCCGTTCTTGCGCAGCTCTGTGATCAGGGGCAGGGCCGAGGGGTCTACGATGACCCGCTCCGGTTTCAGGCCGTCCAGCCACGCTTTGAGATCTGTGACGTACTCGCCCACGGTCTTTTGCCGCTTCTGCTCTCGCCCGCTGTAGTAATACTCCCGGGTGACGATCCAGCGGTCTGCATCGGCCTGTTTTTGGATCAGTAGGAACACCGTTGCGTTCTGGGTGCCGAAGTCGCACGCCACATAGGCGCTCTTCGGGGACAGCTCGGGCAGCACATCAATGACGTGTTTTTTTGGGTCGAACATGTCATATACAAGGCCCTCTGCCACCGTCCACAGGCCCAAAATGTAGCGCTGATAGAAAACGCCGCTGTACTGGCTGCGGTATCTGGCCTTGATGTCCTCGGAAAGCGACAGGTTGTCGTCCATCGTAAAGTGGAGGTACATCATCTTGCGGGAACGGCATTTCCGCACCCACTCGAGATAAAACCAATGCTGTGGGCTTCCAGGGTTGCAGTTGAACCAAAATTTTGACCCGGTGACGGAGCAGCGGGCTGTGGCCTGATTGACAAAGCTCTGCGGCATCAGGGCCACCTCGTCGAAGAACGCGCCGGCAAGGGTGATGCCCTGGATCAGGTCTTGGCTGCTCTCGTCCTTTCCGCCAAAAAAGTAAAACTCGTTAGTTCTGCCCCCCTTGCTGACGGTCATGCAGTTTTCTGCCCGGTGCTCCTTGACGCTGTAGCCACGGGCTGCAAGCTGCTGCTTGAGCGTCCCCAGCACGTTACGCCGGAAGCTGGCGATGGTCTTGCCACACATGGCAAACTGCTGCCCGCTGTAGCAGGTCATGGCCCACTGGACGAACGAAAAGCTCATGGCAAAGGTCTTGCCCGAGCGGATAGCGCCATCGGCAATGATGCCGTTGTAACCGCTGTATGCGCTCTGCGGTGTCCACCAGCTCAAGACCTGCTTTTGCCGCTGGCTGAGGGCTTTCCAGCGAAAACCGTTACTTTTCCGCATTGTCGTCCTCTTCCTTTGGCAGCATCTCCACGTCATCCGGCGGGCTTAGGTCTGCGGCGGCATTCAATGCCTTTATCAAACCATCATCGTGACGTTCTTCCTGCTCCGCTTCTTTCGGCTTATCGCTCCAGCCAAAATTAACTTGCAGGCTGAATCTTGCGCCGCCGTTTCCGTCACGATCATAGAGCCGTTCTTCGGCGTATCTCTCGCATCGAAGCTTCGCGCGCGTTATCGTGTCAGAAAACTCAGCTTTTCCTTGATAGTCAATCAAAGATTGCCGAGACTTAAATCCCAACGCCAAAGCTAGACCGGTGACCGTTTCTGGACGTTCGTCAATTTTTATCACGTTTCCGTATTTGTCCAAAACAGGCTTTCCGGTTTCGTCTTCTAGGACGCTCCCTTCGCAGCTTTTGAAGAACTCTTCGATTTTTTTCTCAAGTTCTTCTTTGCTCTCAAAGACGGGCGGTCTGCCTATCCTTTTGCTTTTGCTGTAGGCCACCGCCACCACCTCTCTAAACTCATGCAAAATAAAAACCGCCCGGAAACCCGAACGGTCAAAATATCGAATGTGCCGCTTGCAGGAATCGAACCCGCTACCCCCGGATTAAAAGTCCGGTGCTCTGCCAGACTGAGCTAAAACGGCATAAGAAAAACCAGCTTTGCTGCATGGAGCTCATCATACAAAAAGCTGGTTTTTAATCGTATTGTATCAGCAGCGGTTAATCCGCACGGATAGCAGGCCGTGCTCCTTGGATACAGCCACGGCCTCCGATCTCTGCCCGAGGCTCGCGTTTTGTGTGGTCTGCACGGAAACCGAAACGCCGCGCATAGCGCACAAAGTGGCTTTCTTTGTTGCTGATCGGTAAGGCCGAGAGGATAAGGCCAGCGCCGAGACGCGTCAAAAACTTTGCCATGTCGCAAATCAGTTCTTTCAAGCGCTCAAACATTTGTATGCCTCCTCTCCAAAAGTGTCCACTGTGGACACTCTAAAATCACGCCAGCCGCCAGCTGGATTCGAACCAGCACCCACGGAATGGATGTGCGCAGTGGTTGGCTGTGCAGTGATGTTCCCGTGGTGTCACCAACGTTGTCCCGCCTTAAATGGGCGGCGCTCTTCCAGTTGAGCTATGACGGCATATAAGCAGCGCCCCGCATTCAGTTGCGTTGGACAGGCGTCAAACGGTGGGCGCTGCTGTGTCCGGAACGTACGCCGCCAGACACCCGGCGTGCTGCGCGGCCCCCTCACAGGGCACGCAGATGGCATTCCCGGCAGGGACCGAGCCTGCATCCTCTGGTTTTGGAGACCATCGCTCTACCAATTGAGCTACGGGAATATAAAAGCCGCCCTTGGAATCGAACCAGCCGTGTCTACACACACGCGCCGCGCTCCAAACTGCGCTCAGGCGGCCATATAAAAACAGCTCCGGTTCTCCGCCGGGGCTGTTGGTTGGCGCACATCCTGTCAGGAAAGCTACACCTTGGCAAGGATTCTAAGGCCTTTTCTCGGCACGTGAGGTTGCACGTGCGGCCTTGCGGGTTGTCTAGTCCATGCGCCATATGGTGCGATACGGCGGAATCGAACCGCCTCCTGTCTCTCATGAGCGTCAGGCTGCCTTTGTGTCAGTGTATCGCATAGAAGCAGCCCGCGAAACGTGAAGAGAGAGCAAAGCCCAGTGCCTGCAAGCAGAAAAGGAGGAAAATGCCAAGAAGGGACACGTTTCGGAGGCTGCATGCATCGGTTTGCCTTTTCGGCTTTGCCGATGGTACCACAATAGCACAGATGCCGATAACAAGTAAATCCCAGAGCGTGTAAAAACAAAGCCCTCTGACGTTGTGCAAAATGTACAGGTTCAACTAAGATTCAGCTCGTTCGCGATCTCTGTCAGCTGGCTCAGACCTTCCGAAATTGCGCGTGAAACCTGAGACGGCTTGGAATAGCCGACTTTTGCCGCGATATCGGCGTGCCGCTTGCCTTCAACATAGCACAGGATGATGCACTTACTGCGGCGGATGGATGCAGGATCGGCGTGGAGCATATAGGCGGCTTCAATGGCATCCTTCTGCATCTCGGTATACCGGCATTTCAGCTCAGCCAGCTTTGCTTCTGCATCTATGGCAGCATCGCTATTGGTGCCCACCTTGTCGCTTGTTCCGGAGTGGCCGGGCGCGCCGGATGTGCTGGACGTAATTGTTGTAGCCGCACTGCGCAGGCTTGCAATGTGTTCCTGCTGCTGGCGGATCAGTGCCCGCATCCGGGGCAGGCGCTCGAACCAAGCCCGCAGCTTCTGCTCATCGGTGGTCTCTCCCGGCTTTTGCGTGTCGGTGTCAGATGTCCATGTGCGAGTCATTTGTACACCTCCTGAAAAAGAAACATGTTGACCGCCTGTCCACAGCAGCGGCAGTATGCAACCGACTCGTCGTCTTTGACGTATTGATTCAGCGCATCGCATTTTGGACAGCACCACCATCCAGAAGGCGCAGTATCCGTTTTTGGCCATTGAACGCGCTGCTTATCAAGACACGCTTCAATGTCTTTTCTGTTTTCAGCAAGATAGGCAACATCGGCCGGATTTATTTGAAATCTGAGACAGATTTGCTTAAACTTTCCGTCCCAGATTTCGATGCACAGCTCAGTCATCGCGCCCAAAATAAAGATCATGATGCAGAAACCACCAACGTAGCAAAATGCTGAACCTATAACTAGAAAAACTTGATTCATGCGGCTTTATTCCTCCATTTCTTCAATCTCGATTTCCACCCTCGGATTCTTTCGGTCGAGCTCCACCCGGCTTCCATCGTGGGCGGCAACAATCTTGCTGTTGTCGTCCTCCAGCACGCGGGCTTTCACCAGAATGTCCGTGGTCGCCTCGATGAGGTTTGCCAGATCGACCCGGCGGGCGGTCTTCATGTAGTACACGCACCTCACGTTCACACGGGCAGAGATAGGGCTGCGCGGCCTTTTGATTTGCCGCAGGCAGTCGGTCTCATAATCCACGTAAGCCTTGCTGGGAGCCACAAATGTGGCACCAGAGCGTGTGCGGAGAATGCGTGCTGAATTTTTCTTGGTGCGTGGGTCGCCGTAGAGGGTCAGGTGCATTGGTCTCCTTCTTTCATCATCTTCAGCACGTCTTTTGCGGTGCGGTAGCCCATAATGCCATTATGACCAATCAAAGGCTTTCCCATGACTTCCAGTAGTCCTTCGTTCCATCCGTAGGAATCGGGTGTGCAGATTGCATCCCAGCGGTACTTGCCTTTTTCCGTCACCACGATTTGCTCTCCGCCTCTATATTCGTGGTCGTAAATATGCTCTACGCCCATTTCAGTGAGAGCAGCATCTAGCTTTTGCATTTCAGTCATCGCTTTTACCTCCAAACTTAGTAGTATTCAATTTCCACCAACGAGGTGGATACCAACTCAAAGCGGCCATCTCCAAGAGGGATTTGCAGGAGCTGGTACTCTCGCTCGGAAGAAAGTTTCGGGTCTGGCACCAGCTCACCAAAGCCGTCCACGGTGATGGTATACTTCGGAGATCGTGTTCCAGCATATTTGGTCTTTTCAATTTCTGGGGAATAGACAGTGACGTGGTAGCATGGCTTTCTTTCAACTTCTACCTCGGCAGTGACTGCACCGCAGGATGTAAAACACAGCGTCACGATCAGTAATACTGCTGACACGATAAAACAGATCATTCTCTTTTCGGTTTTCATGCTTCACTTTTCCTCCTCAAAAGTCCCAGTCGGAAGGAACACCGAGACGGCACTCTCCATCCCCGTTGTCGCTGGTCGGTTTATCAAATGGGCAGCCCTGGCAACCATTTCCGGTCGCCAAACGGCAACGGCAAAGCCCCATCAAATAACGGGTCATTTCCTCCGGACTCATAGTGTCGGTTTCAGGGTTAGATTTCGTTTTCGGTTTCATGTTCTTCCTCCGTTCTCACAGCTTCCCGAATGCGCAATCTGGAAAGCTCAGCTTTCGCATACCACAGCTGCCAGTTGCCAAACCATCCCTTGTGGAGCAGTTTCCCGCCGTAATAAACAAGTTCCTGCCCCATCAGGTGGTCGAGAGAAACGATGTAAGCGCCGGGCTTGTACCTCATTTGCTCACCCCCACTGTTCAGCCATTGCTTTTGCGATTCCCGGAAATGTTTTGGCTCTGTTCTTCGCCCGATCAGCCGTAAACATCCCCTTATTTTTCACATCGTGCTTATGACTATACGAGCCGGACGGACACCATGTAGCAACAGGCTCTACAATGTCGGTTGGAATCAGCGGCGGCAGACCTTTGAGCCAAAGGCAGGTTTTCTTTGTGTACGGATGCCCGAACTGGTACGGTTGTATGCTCTGTGTATACTCCGGCAAGCAGAACACCCGGCTTGGCACTGGGTTCTCTATGCAAATCCGTGGAACATCTGCCCACCAGAAACGCATGAACAGGTCTCGGCCTTGAATGCCAAGCATCACACGGTCTGCCTGAAGCTCATGCCCTTTCCAAAGATGCCTTGCTCCGGCGTTGCTTAGATAAGTGCAGGGCGGGTGTGCAATGAGCAAATCCCACTTTCCGACTTCATGCGCCACGCCGTCCATCGTTACGATTTGCCCACCCTCAATGGCCTTGAGCGCATCTCCAAGAATATGCCACTCTGGATGCCCACCGGACGGCTCCTGAATATCGCAAGAGTAGGCTTCGTGGCCTTTTTCCCGAAAAGCCTTGCATACTTCCTGCGATTCCTCACAGGCAATCAGCACTTTCACCGTTTTCTTCCTCCCATCCATCCTTCTTTGTTGAAATCGTTACGGCTGATCCGCTCCGCCGCGTGGTTACCGTTGGTGTAGACGCGCTGCGCTTTCAGCTGACGCTTGTACTCGGCGTACTTCGGGCAGCTGTCGTGACAGATCGGGTGCCGGTCGGGGCAGTCTTTGCAGGGTTCAAGTTTTACCATCGGTCTGCACCCCGCTGTTCTCCTTGAGCATGTAACCAATGTGGTTCAGTGTGGTATCCAGCACCTGAACCGTTTGCTCTGCCCTGATTGCGTACGAGTACCCCCAATTTCCGCTCCCGTCCAGCCCGTCTTTCCAGTCGGTCAGGTACTTTTTCATAGATTCCGCGTCAATCACAGGCACTGCCGGTTCATCTTCCAGCACATCCATCGCGTCCATAATCTGACACGCGCGGCATCTTACGCCGTTGTAATTTTCGCAGCCACAGCAATATGCTGCTTTGATTTTTGCGATGGCTTTTTCGCGGTCGATATATTCGCTCATTTTTCAATCTCCTTCCTTGTCAGCTCGCTCACTCGCAGCCTTGCAGCTTCACGTGGGGCAGTTGTGATATCGGCCTGAGCCTGCTTTAAGAATTCGGCACGGCGGTATGTGAGGTCCGGCATTTCAGCCAGTTCTGCCAGTCCTCCCACGCTTCCGGCATAGGATTTTGCCGCCGGGGGGAGTTGGTCATACAAGGCTTGCAGTTCTTTCTGTCCGTCACTACGAAGCAGCCCGCCCTTTTCGTCAATGCCGGTCACCATCGGGAACTTGCGCCAGCTCAAAAATGTCTGTGCCTTGCGTGCCGCTACAGCCAGAGCTTCCCACTCAGCGGACGGGTCAAGACACTGGGAAAGCTGCTTGAAGATATCGGCCACCGTGACCGGATAAACGCATACCCGGTTTGCCGCCAGAAACGCCCGCTTGACAGTATCGCCGTCATAGTCGCCAAACTGGTACGTCCACACATCGATGGTGGTCTGCATCTCTTCATCGGTCAGCGGCTTGGAACCCAGCTTGTACAGCACAAAATTCATTCGGATCAGCTTTGCCACGTCTTCCCGCGTCATGTCTCAAACCCTCTTTCTCTGTCCATCTTCGCCAGTACCCGTGCAAGCTGGTCGTCTACGGTCTCGGTTGGCTGCTTGCCTCTCGGTCTGGCTTGTCGGCTTTGTTCGTTGGCTTCCACGTCTCCCAGCGTGCGCAGGCCGTCCCGTTTCCAGCCGGACAATATGCCGTTGATGTAGTTCCACGAGCGTTTTCCGGCTTCTGTAGCCTTGTCAATCGCCAGCAGGATCATCTCTGTGCTGTACTCCTGCCTCCACTTCTGCAGCTTGTCCAGTGCAGAGCGTGGAAAGTCCCCAACGGCCTGCTGATAATGCTGGACGATCTTGGAAAGTTCTACGTCAACGGCGGCGTGGGCGGCGCTATTATATATATCCCCGTTAGGGGATATACCATTACCATTACCATTTACATTACCATTTACATTACCATTACCATTTACAGATACAGCCGGATTTGCCGCGTTTTGCTGTTTTTGCTCGTCAAAGTCGGCATTTGCCGGATTTGCCGCGTTTTGCTGACGCTTGCCGTTTGTAACTTCTGCACCTTTACGCCCTGCGGCAGCTCTCTTTTCTCGTTTTTCGTTCCATTTTTTAGAATTTGATTCCACAGCCTCGGACATAAAGTCCCACGCCATTTCGAGCTTCTGGTCGTCCTCAAAATTCGGTGGATCGGGGAAATCAAGCAGCGCATCAAAAATCCTGCCTTTTTGCTCCAGAGACAATTTCCGCAATGGCTTTTTCCATGACTTGTAAATGACTATGCTTTTCTGTTCTTCCTCTTTCAACCGCTTTCACCTCCTTTGCACGCCCGTAACGCCAGATAGCACAGCGCTTTGCCAGTTATCAGAACGGCAGGTCGCCGTCGTCGGTGATCTCGGCAAAGTCGTCCGGCTCGCCCTGCGCGTAACCTGCCTGCGGTGCGCTGTGAGAGGCGTTTGCCTGCCGAGTGTAACTTTGCGTCTGCTGGTCGAAACTCTGCACAGCGGGCTTGTCTGCGGCCTTGGAGCCTGCAAAGCTCACATTGTTGGCCACGATCTCGAAAGCGGTGCGGTTGTTGCCGTTCTTGTCCTGATACTGGCGGGTCTGGATGCTGCCGTCGATGGCAATCAGGCTGCCCTTCTGGAAATACTTGCAGACGAACTCGGCAGTCTGCCGCCATGCGACAATGTCAATAAAATCGGCCTTGCGCTCCTCGCCCTGGCGGACATAGCTGCGGTCGCAGGCGATACGGAAACGACACACGCTGGTGCCCTGCGTGGTGGTCTTGAGTTCCGGGTCCGCCACAAGGCGGCCCATGATGGCTGCAACGTTAAGCATGCATCAATCCTCCATCGGGGCTTCGTAAGATTCACAGTCAACATTTGCACCCATGAGGACCTCCGGGCACTCCACACGGGCAAAATAAGCGGCTGCGCGATACTTGAGCATCATCTCGGTCATCTTGGGCCAGAAGCTGTTGGGCTTGTCCCACCACCCGGAGTCCTTTGCCATTTTAACCGTGACCTTCGGCCCCTCGATTTTCTCACCGGTGACCTTGTCCACACCGATCAGGCGGCATCCCCAGTTGTCCTTGCCTTCCTCGCCCTCCATGCGGTAGCGGGTGCGACCGGCAAACTGGCCGGAGTTATCAATCAGGGCTTTGCAACTCTTGCCGCTCCAGGACGGATTCCCCCGCACGACATACAGATTCTGCATGACGAAGGCCGGGTCCATGCCCATTCTGGCCGCCATGTTGCAGGCAACGGCACAGGCAGCGACGTTGCCTTTATAGCTCTGCGGAACCATGCCGTCCGGAAGTTGAGCGTATGCTTTTCCCATGCTGCAAGCAAGTTTCCAACTGCTGATTGCAGCGCTCGCGTTGGAGTTCTGAATGGTGGTTTCTTCTGAAATTGTCTGGGGGATAGCATTTTCATGCACCTGCGCAGGCTGTTGCTGTTCGACAATGATTGGTTTGGCAGCGGTATCAGGCATGGTGGATTTCCTCCTCTGTGAATTTAATTTGAATGATATTTGCAAAGCGCTTGATCGCATCCAGATCCGAATTTGTGCAGTGAAAAACAATTTTGCGGTCGCGTGGCTCTTCGTGCTCGGTAAAGCTCATAAATTCGCCGTCATTGTATTCGTCAGGGTCAAAGTCGAACTTTTCCAGGGGGTCTTTGAAGGACACAGACGGCTTTACAAGGTTTATCACATTCGGATTCTGCTGGGGCCCCTTGTAGTTGTCTGGCAAGCCATTGATGACTGCCTCATGCAGCAGGGTACGGTACTCATTCCCGTAACAAAAATCAATGCTTTCGTACGGTTCAGGCATGACCTCCGCGCCGCCCGCTGCGTGGATGATGTCAATATCGCACATCATCCTTCCGACCATCCTGTAAATGCTGTCAATCACGGCTCGGCTGAAAGTATCGTCCATGTGCCCTTTTTCGGCGAACGTCGTGAAAAAGGACACTGCGTGGTTGATCTCGCTTGCGAGGTCATTTCCGGCATTGATGAGCCGGAACGTCATGTGCTGCGGGCCGACATAGTAGTAAATACCCTCGGCCTTGTTGGAAAGGTCTTTGACGCGCTCCCTCTTGGTCATACGCTTCATGCGTTCTTTCTGCATAAATATTCACCTCGAATAGATCAGGTTGCCCAGGGCGTCCTTGACGTCGATCTGGCTGTATTCACCGGTCTGGATCTGCTCATCTGCCCAGTGCTGGGCGTCCACGCTGGCCTTGACCGGCTCGCCCTCGAAGCATTGCACGTCAATGCTGCAGTGCTCTTTGCGGTGTCCGTAGCAATAGTAAAATGCCACGTCATGCATTGTAAAAACCTCCTGTTTGTGATATCTTTGTGGTGATGGGCGGCGAAACTCATCACCCTTTTGGCTTGTCCGTGTTGGAGCACGGGCAGGCTCTTCTTTTTTTGCGGCGTATCGGCGGAAGACTGTCCAACTCATCACGTCGGATGCACTCTTTTTCAAAAATGTACTTGCGAGCCCGACGCCTGCCGTTGCGGCTGTGGCAGCTCGCAGACGCAAAGCTGTTTGCGCTTTTGTAACCCAGCCGTCTGGCACACATCTCAGACGTACCGCTGGCAATCAGGTCTCCGGACTTGGCGTCATACACGGTGTACCACATGACATGGATGACAGTGTCAGGCATACGTGATCTCTCCAGATTCCTCTTGCAACATCTCCAGCACGTTGTCCATTTCTTCGGCGCACATCTCAAAGACGTTTGCCCGTGCGGAGTATCCGGCCCGGACAACAATGTCATCTGAGGCTTCGGCTTCTCGCCTGTAGCGTTCGGCAAGCCGCGTGTAGGATTTGACTTTGCCCTCAACGTACTCTTTGGCCGTCATCATGCCCCACGCTCCTGATTCTCCGGGTATTCCGGGTTGCGGGCGTGGGCGCGGTTGATCTTGCCGTACTTGCGCCGCTTTGCGGCTCTCTCCCTGTCCTCTGCGGCAAAGCCCAGACGAGCCAGCAGAACAGCGGCCAAAATCAGCGCCAGCGACACCGCAAACAGCGTGCCGGAGATGTATCCAGTGGTCTGCGCGGTGCCCTCTGCGCCCATAGCTGTGCCCATTCCAACGCCGCCAAAAATGACAGCCAGCCAGTAGTAAGTAGTAGATTTGAGTTTCATTCTTTCGGATCCTCCTTTGTATAAACCTTTTCGAGCTTGTAAAAATCCTTCACCCACGCCATAAACCTGGCACGGGAGATGTCAGGGCAAGGCTCTTTTGTTCCTACGGACGGCTTTGACCACTCCGGGAAAATTCCCGCCTGGATTTGCGCTCCCAAGACCTTTTCGGTCTTTGAGATGTTGTTGTCCCGAAGAATCTGGACGCACTCTGCGATTCCCATGTTCGGCTTCATTATCGTCCGCCTCCTTTTTGTTCTCAGCTGCCGTTTCAGCCGGATATGCTCCAACCGCTCCGGCTGCCTTGCATCCCAGCGCTGTTCAAGCCAACGCTTGTTGTAGTGCTTCTTCACGGTGCATCCTCCACAAACTCGCCATTTTTGAGGGTGTACCAGGTGTTCTCTTTGATAACGGCTCCGTCAACCTTTGCCATTTTGGCCAGCAACATATTGCCGTCATCATCGTACTCGGTCAGCACCAGATAGCAGCCCAGTGCGCCGCACGCCTTACCGCAAGCACCGTTTACAACGGCAATGCTATCTTTTCCGTCTGCTTTTGCGTTGCAATAAGCCCCAGTGGCTGCCGCCGTGCTGTAATTGCCGCTGGAACCCGCCGTACTGGAATAGCCGCTCGAACCAGCCGTACTGTAATCGCCGCTCGAACCAGCCGTACTGGAATAGCCGCTCGAACCAGCCGTACTGGAATAGCCGCTCGAACCAGCCGTACTGTAATAGCCGCTCGAACCAGCCGTACTGTAATAGCCGCTGGAAAAAGGTTCTTTGCCCTCCACCCGATTAAAAACAGCATTCACTGTAGCTTTTACCAGCCCTGCAAAATTCACCTCACCTTTCACCGTCAGCTCAGTGCAGGCCAGTTTACTGCCATTTCCACTTTTATCCACGTTCCCGCCGCACTCGACCTCAAAAAAGCGCGGGCCATCCTTCAACGGGTAGTAGTGCAGCACATCCAGCGGGTTCTCGCAGGCGTGCATTCCGGCGATACAGTAGTCGGCCTTGTCCTCATGGTAGGTCTTACCCACCTCATACTGCTTGCCACGACACTGCATATTTTTGTTCATGGCCTTGTAGGCGATGATTTTCTCACTCATGGTGTCCTCCTTACCCTCTTGCGATCACTTCTGCGCCGATCAGCCGCCCCGCCGGGGCGCAGGCACGGTCAAACAGGCTGGTCTGGCCGTTGGTCTGCTGGATCAGCATCACGGTGTTGGTGCTGGGCTTCCACCGCTGGATGTACTCCACAGCCTCGTCAAAGCGCTTGCGGGGGATGTTGCCCACGCTGTTTACCCTGAACCAGTCCTGCACATCGTGGTTGCACTCGCTGTACACCTTGCTGCGCACATGGTTGTCGATGTAGGCCGGCGCATCCTCGCCGCCCAGGGCGCTGATCACCGACCGGCTGATGCTCTTGCGCAGTACGCGCTGTTGGTTGTAGTCCACCGTCATGGTGTTCTCCAGCGCCGTGAGCCGCTGCTCCTGTTTCTGGGTGCGGTCGTCCAGCAGGAACAGCGCCTGCATCTCCTTGCTGAGCTTGGGCATCATGTAGCTGCCAGTCTTGCGGATGCTGGGGATGATCTCATCGGCAACCAGCGCCTGGAACTTCTCGGCAACGGGGTTGTTTGCCTTCATGGCGAGCCTGTAGAAAACATTCTCCGGGATGTAGCTGTCTTTCCCCCATTTGTGGGGGAAACCGAATTCCGCCAGATACTGTTCGACACGCTCCCAACGGATAGAAGTGTACTCGGTGCCGTTCTTGTTCTGGGTCTGGGTGAACCCCAGCCCTCGGGCGACGTCCTCAAGTTTCAGATACGCGGTTCCGTCCTTCTCGTAGCAGGACACCCCGGATATTAGAACCGGGGTCAGATTGGTGTTGGTCATGCTTTGGTCTTCCTCTCTTTGATAAGCTCTTCCAATGCTGCTTCCATCTTGCTGCGGGCTTCGCTTGGGGTTCGCAGGCCGTTCAGGATCATCGAACAGTAACCTTTCGTCCAGCCAAGACGTGCGGCAAGCTCCGTCATGGTGATTTTGTTGTTGTGCATGCGACCGATTAAATCGCCTGTCCAAACTTCGGGCACTCTTACACCTCCGTTTCAAATGTGGTTTGAATCGCTTCCATGATGGGCGCAAGCTCTTCCAGCGTGCTGTACTTCTGCCGGTAGGTTTGTGCATCCCGCCGCGCGTCTGCCATCATCTGGTCATACAGCGCGGGCTTTTGCAGAACTTCCTGCATCGGCATATAGCAGCGCACGCCTTCCTGTGCCTGCGCGTCATCCGCTTCCGGCTCCGGCTTCCGAACAACGTCCTCAAACTTGAGCGGTTTCTGTTCGATGACCCGGACATTGACATATGCCCTTACCGGCGGGCGGGAATCCACCCGAATGATGCGCACCGACCCGATCATCTTCCGCGCCTGCCCCTCCCGATACCTCTCGGCGGCAACATCGTCCCGCCACTCGAAGTCCTCATGCAGCACCGATTCCTCCGGTCGTGCATCCTCGACCACAGCCTCTGGGGTCAGTTTGCCTTCCCGCTGGCGGATGTTCTCAAACGCATCATGCGCCTGTTCTGCGGTAGCGTGGTAGAACGAATCTGTTTTTTTGTCCTTCCATGCATACCCTGCAATTTGTTTCATGCTTGAACCTCCTTGGTTTATTTGGCAATCCATGCCAGCCTCGCCACAACAAGCACCGCACCGCCTCACCTCACATCGACTGCCTAAACCTGCCTAACCCTAACTAATCCTGCCTAGCCAGCCTGACCAAACTTGACCGTTCCGCAACAAAGCTCGCCATATCGCGCCATGCCAGCCATTACCAACCATGCCATTTCTTACAGTGCCGTACCCAGCCTCACCAGCCGAACCTATCCATATCAAGCCTCTCCGCAGCTAAACACACCCCGACAGCCTAGCCAAGCCTGGCCTTACCCGACCACGTCCCGACTCACCTTGCCTGTCCACGCCAGCCTTACCGAAACGTGCCATTCCGAAGCAAACCTAACCGGGACACGCCCCGCCAGCCAAACCATGCCATTCTTGCATTGACTTTCCGTAACAGGCCGTGCCTAACCAGCCAAATCACTCAGACATTGGGCTGCACATGGAACTTGCCGTTGATTCCGCCCTTCTCGATGCGCCATTCACCGATGCCGCACATATCGCCGCCAAGCTCGATCATGTTGACCAGGCTTTCCTCGTCGATCATGCCGTTCTGGTTGTACTCGATCACCAGATCGGCATACCAGTTCTTGAATTCCGGGCGGTAGCGCAGGTCAGACGTGCCCATGCCGATCTTTACCTCATCTTCCCGGTGCTCAAACTTTGGCTTACCCTCGTCAAAGGTCTTGATCTCGATGAACTCCGTGCTGTTGGTGCCAAAAACATGAAACAGACCGTTGCCGGTCACTTTGTTCTTCATGTAGCCCAGGCGGTACGCAGCTGAAATAGCCGCCGCCTTTACTGCACAAGCAGGGAAACCGAACCGCTCCGTTGTGCCGTATTTATCCAGAAGCTCCTTCGTCCAGTCGGAATATGCCACGTCCGGCTTGCCATCCAGCCAGTAGAGCGCCTCGGCGGTCTCGCCATACGGGTTCTTTGCCACCTTGTCCTTTTTCAGGAGCTTCTTGCCCTGCTGGGATGCAAGCATCTCTTTCTTTGCCTTCTCGCTCCATGCGTGGACGATCAGGCTGCTGTCGCCAACGATGCGGATCTGGAAAATCTTCTTATCGGGGCGACGGATGATGATGGGGGCGATTGCGTTGTCTGATGCTTTCATGCTTTTTTCTCCTTTTTCAATGGGTTGGTCAAAATACCAGTTGAAAAAGTTTACAAAGTGTGTTACTATGTAGTTGCAGAATACAAGTAAAAACAGCTTGAGCGGTTACCCGCTTGGGCTTTGTGTTTTGTTAACTATTTCAACTGACAAGAGCATTATACAGCTAGCAAAGTTAGTTGTCAACATTTTTTACTAACTTTACTAGCTTTCGTGGATATGCACAGAAACGGAGTGCTGTTATGAGCATTTTTTACGAAAACTATTTGAAGCTGTGTGCTGCTCGACAAGAATCTCCAACTGCCGTGTCGAAAAAAATAGGTCTTTCCAATGCGGCAGCAACTGGATGGAAAAAAGGAAAGAAGCCCACAGAAGTGACGTTAGAAAAGTTAGCTGTCTATTTTGGCGTTGCACGGGAGGACTTGACCGGCGAGGAACAAAAAGAAAAGCCCAGCACCCCGGAGGGCGTGGACTTGTCCAGCCTGTCTCCTGAAGACGCTGAGCTTGTAAGACGGATTCTTGGAGCTTCGGAAGCGAAAAAGAACGCTATCCGAGAACTTCTCTAATCCTTATTAAGAATAACGAGGACTTTCTGACGAAATGCAGGGTCACTCTTTAGCTTTTCGATGATTTTTCTGATTTCGTCCGGGCTAAACCGTGTGTCCTGCATTTTTTGTTCCTCCTTATAATAAAATATGTGTGAGGTGTACCCATGGCAAATACTTGTCCTGTCTGCGGTGGAAAGCTGGGCTTACTCAACCGCGAAAAGAGCGCCGACGGTCTGATCTGCGCCGGATGCAGCAACTTCTTTTACTCAAAACTTGGCTTCCGAGCTGCAAAGCAGCCGACAGATGCACTTGCGGCATACTGGGTAACGATGGAGCAGCGCCGGGCGGCATTTAAGGAGACCGATTCCATCTATGACGGAGATTCTCTTTTTGTGTCCATCGACAAAAGCAATCGCTTCTTTTTCTTTGGTCACCGCAGCGGCGACAAAGGCCCGCGCGTGATCTACAGCTTTGATGAGGTCGCCGGGTACGAATCAGATGCGGATGACGTGATGGTCACGCAGTCCGTTGGCGGCATTGGCCGTGCTGTGGTAGGCGCTGCCGTTGCCGGGCCCGTCGGTGCGATCGTGGGCGCTTCCACCGCCAAAAGTGAGACCCGGAAGGGACGCAGCAAGGAAAATGTCTCTATCCGCTTTGAGCTCCCTCTGGGAGAGCAGGTCCTTCCGGTCCAGAAGTACCCCGGCGGCACCACGGAGTTTCTGAAGGAATGCACCTCTGGGAAGGAAAAGGCCGCGAAACCGACAACGGCGGCTGGAAGTGTTGCGGATGAACTGCTGAAATTCAAGCAGCTTCTTGACCTTGGTGCCATCACCGAGGATGAGTACGCAGCAAAGAAATCTCAGCTGCTTGGTATGTAAGTTTGTTTACAACCGCATTATACAACTGCATGTTGTTGCAGTCAATGGGTTTGCCCATCACTCTTTTTGATAGGTTGCATCGAGTTGTTGCATTTTTTGCAACAATTCCCCTGCTCCGGTCACTGCGCCGCCGGGCGTTTTGGCCGTCATATGTAATGCGTGCAGTGTATTGATCTTGCGGGCGGCGTACATGGTGGCAAGGGCTTGCTGCTCCGGAGTCATATCAACGTAGCAGGCAAGCGCGGCGCGGATGTGCGTGCAAAAGTGGCTCATCTTCTCCATAGTCAATTCTCCCAAGGCTGTGGTGTGCGGTCGGTTCCGGTCAAAACGGTGGCGGGCATACCGTCGATGATGGTCGTTTCGGTTTCTTTACCATTTCTTTGCTCAAAATCCATTTTGTTTTCCCCTTTCTTTTGTGCACATTTATGTCTTATGTTCCAAATTCTACCATGCGCCGTTGGAAAACAAAATACGGATATTTTTTGTCGAATGGCGCAGAAAAAAGCTGCGCCATTTTCTGTTAAAAACACGTTGGTTTTACGGGGGCGAAAGTATGAGTTATTTTACGGCAACCCAGATTGGAAAAGCGCTTGCAAAGGCCAGGGTATCTGCCGGCCTGAGCCAAGTGGAGATCGCAAGGCTCATCGAGAAGGGTGAGAGGACGGTACAGAGCTGGGAAAAAGGCTGCACCAGCCCGGACAGTGACGAGGTCATGGATTGGTGCACAGCATGTGGGGTGTCCCCCATCACCGTGTTTATGGAGATGCTGCACCCAGATCTGTATGCGGTTTCCGACAGCGAAAGGCTGGAAGATTCTGTAGATTGGGAGCTGCATCTGCTGATGAGGGCTCTGCCGCCCATCACGAAGCGACTGCTGCTTTTCATTCTGAAGGGCCGACACGGCAGCAGTCCGACTGCGGTGATCTCCGAGATGGCCGCAAACCTGCACTGCCCACTCAACAACCGGGTTAGCGTGTGCGGGACCATCATAGACCAGTATACCTATGCGCAGATTGCTGGCCTTGACCCATGCCCGGACGCTCCGCATCCTCCCATTGACGACCTGAAGATCAACTACAGGGCCGGAAGGGCCGCTGCTGAAAATGGTGCATTCGGATATATCGGGCAGAAAAAGGAGTAAGTCATGAAATGCGTGAGACCATGCTGCCGGAAGGAAATCCCGGATGGTGCTTCTTTTTGTCCGTGGTGCGGGAAGAAACAGCCGGAAGCCGCCCCGCAGCAAAGAAAAAAACGCCGCCGTCCAAAGGGCAGCGGCAGCGTGTATAAACTGAGCGGGGCGCGGGCAAGACCGTATGTGGCGCTTACAGCCTGCAGGGATGTTTTGGGCACGTTTGAAACAGCAGGCGAAGCAGTACAAGCGCTGGACGCTTACAACGCCCAGAACACCCCCGCTGCGCTTCTGAAATGCACCTTTGCAGATGCCTATACCCAATGGAAAGCTCAGCCAAAGTTTCAAAAGCTCAGCACGGACATGCAAAAGGGGTACGAGCTGGCTTATGCAAAGGCTGCTCCGCTATACGACCGACAATTGCGGGACTTGAAAGCGGCAGATTATCAACAGGTCATTGACGCAATGGTGGAAAAAGGGCTCTCCCGAAGCTCCTGTGAAAAACAGCGCACGCTTTTTAGCCAGATCTGCGAGTGGGCAATGGCGCAGGACATCATAAACAAAAATTATGCCATGCTACTGCAGCTCCCGGCGGCTACAGGAAAAGCGGAGCGCACTCTGACTGCAGCCGAGATAGAGCAGATCAGCATCTACCAGAATGACCCAAAATTCGGGCAGACGGCTCAGATCGCCATGGTGCTGCTGTACACCGGTATGCGCATTGATGAACTGCTCTCTATGCGCTGTGAGGATGTGCATATGAAGGAGCACTATATGCAGGGCGGCGAAAAGACCGAGGCAGGCAAAAACCGCATTATCCCGATTCTTGAACCGATTTACAAGACGGTAGCTTTTTGGATGCTGAACAGCGGGTGCGAATGGCTGATACCATCCAAGACCGGCACAAAGCTGGACAAACGCAATGTGGCTACAAAATTCCGTGCCCTGATGCAGGAATGCCATATAGAGGGGGTGCACCCACACACCCTGCGTCATACGGCCAGCAGTAAAATGGTGGAGTGTGGTCTGGAAAAAACCGCTGTGCAGGCAATCCTCGGTCACAAGAATTTCTCCACCACGGCAAACAAGTACGTGTCACACAACGACCCGGCATATTTGTTGCGGGAAATGCAGAAGATGAAGTATTGACTTGTTAGATTGTTTGTTAGATTATCACACGTTTTCAGGTGTTTTTGCACGGTTTCAACAAAAAGAAAAGCGTATAGGCGACTTGTTTTTATCGCCTATACGCTTATTTTTGGAGCTGGTGACAGGAGTTGAACCTGCAACCCACTGATTACAAATCAAATTTATTTTACGTTTTACTGTAAATAATTATTTATCTGTTGGCTTTCCGTTAGACTATATATCCCATGCCCAAACGTTGAAGCCTATGTGAAAATAGCACACTCTATGTCTTTTTACAAGTCGCTTATCTTTCGCATTACGAGCTCATACTCTTTTGGGTACACCAGCTTTATTGCCTTCATGTGCTCGTCAAGCACCTGCATCAGACCGCCAAAAGGAACAGAGCTGGCAGCCGCCACAAAGTCGCTTTGCGGCTCTGCTGCTGCAGAGTACGCCGTCAGGCAGCTTACAGGCGGCAATTCCTTAGTCTGCGTTTCGGGTACATGTGCTTCTTCCAGCTCGTCTCGCACAGTACAAAGGGCAGCAAGCTTGTTGACGCTCTGCCAGCTGGTTTCCTCGCACTTGAGCTTGCGGATATGCTCGTTGATCTCGTCAATGTCCACGCCTGCTGCCCCCTTCCTCATGCGTTCCGCAGGATGTCGGCTGCCCGCTTGTAGGCATCACGCTCTGCGCCGGTGGCGTTCTGCATCATGTCCTCGATGTCAGAGATCATGCGCTCACGGCCATCCGTGCGGGAGTAATGCCCACGAACATAGTGACGGCCTCGGTTGGCATAGCTGTTCCCCCGGTTGTAACCGTTTCCGGCATCGTGGCCGAAAGTCCCGCGCATGTCAGCTTCCCACTCGCCCGCACGACTGTACTCGCCGCTCTCGCAGTAGTCCGCAATGCGGTGGATGTCCAGAATGACATCCAAGATCTCGCCGATCATCTCAACATCACCCGGGGAACGGTTCTTTTTGTCGGTCAGCTCCATGAGCTCGTCGCACATTTCATCTTTCAGATGGTTCAGTTTATCCAGCATGTCTTTATCTCCTTTCTTATGCTACCCGCTCAACGATCAGGTTGCTGTTTGCAATGTTGACCGCCTGCGTGCCGGTGTTTTTAACCGCCACGGTCAAGCAGCAGCCGCGCGGCACCTCGATGAACGCAGCAACGAAAACGTTGAAGTAGTTTTCGACTGCAGCAGGTGTGACAATGGCGGTCGCGCTATTGAGTGCCTCACCGCCGACAGCCAGCGCCACGGAAACGGGCCCCACGGTGCCGCCGGTGGGAATGGCGATATTTCCGCCAAAGCTCACCTTGAAGCGGGCCCGGCACTGCCCGCTTGTTCGGCCGCGCAGCGTCACAAGGCCGCTGCCAGCACGGTGCACAATGCACGCAGGCGCTTTCGCCGCAGTCTCGGTGAGGGGAAGGTTCTGCCCCACTGCCACAGTCTGGGTTGCGACAGATGTAAATTCAGCCATTTTATCGGCTCCTTTCATAATAAAAACGCCGGGACTTTTGCCCCGGCGCTCTGGTTTGCAAAATCAGCTCAGGGGCTGAACAGACTACAAATTGCAGTCAGTTGCCGTGATTCGGTTATGCGCAGCTGCTGCAGCCGGTCCCACAGCCATAGTAAATGGCGTTGGGGTTAGGCACCTGATAGGCAGGCACGGGAGCTTTCTGCTGCAGAGTCCCGATGATCTGGTTGGTCTGCGCGTTCATCGCGGTGGTCAGGAACGCGCTCTGGCGATCCTGAGAAGCAGCCCGGCGCAGCTCGTTGTTCTCGCTCTGCAGGGTGGCGATCTTATCATTGGTCAGGAAGTCGAGCACCGCGCGGGTGTTGCTGTTCTGATTCTCGATGATGTCCCGGGTGTTGTTGTTCATGGTGTTCTGCGTTGCGCAGAAGCCCTGCTGCATCTGGTTCCGGGTGTCGCACTCCTGCGTGGCCAGATTGTAGTTGACACCCTGGATCGCGGTCTGGGTCTTGCAGCAGCAGTCTGCCAGCTGTGTAGCCAGAGCATTCTGACCCTGCATCAGCGCAACGTTGGTGCCGTTAAAGCCCTGCTGCATGGCGTTGGTGACGCCGTTCAGGCCCTGCTGCACGCCGTTGAAGCCCTGAAGCATCCCGGTGTTCATGGCATAGAAGCCATCGCACAGGCCGCTTTCCAGCCCGTTCAGCTTGTTCATGACGCTCTGGTTGTCGAAGCCGCGCTGCAGATCTGCCTGTGTGACAGCGCTGGTCATATAAGGCGAAGCGCCGCCCATACCCATACCACCGCCCCAGCCAAAGCCGCCCATGCCGCCCCAGCCGAACATGCCAAAGATCAGAAAGAGGACGATCCAGCCCATCCAGTCGCCGCCCCAGCCGTTGAAGCCGTTGCTGTAGCCATTGGCGGGCTGTACCGGCATGGTCAGAACTGTGCTATCAGAAGAAAGAGACATAGTTTTACTCCTTTACGTTAGATTTTAAAATTTATTCTAAATGCGGCCGCATTTTAGAATCCAAACATATTTTTCATGCCGTTGAGCATCGGCGCGATCTGCTGTGCCCGCTGCTGAATGGCGTTGAGCTGCTGTTGTGAGAGCTGCCCGGAGGTGAGCATCTGGTTTATCATCTCCTGCGGGTTCTTTCCCTGCATCTGGCCCATAAACTGCTGGAACTGCCCGCCAATGGGGTTCTGGGTCTGTCGGCCCATCGAGTTGTACAAGCTGCTGCTCATCGTTTAGCTCTCCTTTTCCGGCTCTGGTGCTTCCTGCTTCTCCAACGCCGCCAGCTTTGCCGCCAGCGCGTCGAACTCCTTGCGGGTGACATACTCCCCGCCTGCGGCTTGCGTGGCAGCGATCGACGCTTTGGGGCCGCTGGTGCGTTCTTTGTAGTCGTAGATGCGGAGAGGGAACGGCCTGCCGTCCTGTCCCACTTCTTTGATGTAAAAGGTATCGGAATCGGCATCCAGTAAAAGCACCCGGCTCCCGTTGGCGACCAGATAGCCCCGAGCTGCCGCTTCACCCTGTACCCAGATAAAACCGCTGTCAGCCGGTGCGGCCTGCCCCTGCATTGTAGGCATCATGACGGGCTGGGGCTGGTACTGTGCTGCCCTGAGCTGTTCAAGCTGCCCCTGCGGCTGTTGCGGGTAATACACTTGTGGGTATCCGTTATAGATCGGCATTGCTTACTCCTCCTTATACCAGTAGTAAATCGGGCATTCTGCGCCGCTGTCCCAGCTGTCCAGCCAGTCGCCGTTGACCACAGCCAGAACGTGGCCGGAGCAGCCCAGTACATACACGCCGTTCGGGTACTCCCGGGCAAAATCTGCCACCGTGTAACAGGTGGTGCAGTCCGCCTCGACAAGGCGACGCTTGAATCCGTGCTTTTGGAGGTATGCGCCCCATGTGCGGTTGGCGCTGGGCATATCGCCGAGAGCAAAGCCTGTCAGCGCCAATCCAATGTAGGCCTGCTCCCAGCTCTGCCCAGTGGCCGCAGCTACAGCACGCACAGCACAGTCTCCGACGCTGCCCCCGTGGGGGTTGGGGCTGAACTTGATCCACATTGGCGCTTGCCTCCTTTGCGCCCAGTGTAGCAGAGCCGCCCGGCGGGAGAGGCAACGAGCGACCAACGAAGGACAAAAATGCTCTATTTTGCCAAAAGAAAAAAAGTGCTCATTGAGCACAAAATTTTGCAAATAGGCTTGACTTTTGCGCTCAATGAGCGTATAATAAAGACAGTGAAAGACACCAACACACAACAACACGGAGGTACAAAATTATGAGAAACGCTATTGAAATCGCCGCTGACATCCGCAAGTCCGATGTCTGGGATTACGAGCTGTGCACCGAGCTGTGCAAGGCAGCTGACATGGAAGAAGAGTGGGAAGCTGCATCCGCTGGCGATTACGACTGGAACGACCCGAATCGCGGCCCCTCGTTTGAAGAAGTCGTTGAAGCCGCCGCCGAAAAACTGGGCGTTGAGATCTACTAAATAAAAAAGCCCCGTCAAGTGCAGCGAACACCTGACGGGGCTTTTGTGAAAGACGTACCATGGAGGTACACGAACATATTATCATGCGAAAGAAAGGAAGTCAACCATGTATAGCAAAGCAGAACTTTTTGGCATGGCTGCCAAGCAGCCGAAAGAAGTTTTTCTCGGTAACGTCACCCTCAGCATCCCGGACGATGCCGAGGGGAATGTCGATCTGGACGCCGAGACCGCCCGCCTGTCCCATCTCTGGGACGTCTCCCGCATGAGCATGCGGGAAATGGTCAAGGCCTCCGGACGCAGTCAGACCGCATTTGCAAAAGGTGCATGCATTCCGTACCGTACCATGCAGGGCTGGTGCCTGGGCGAGAGGGAGTGCCCGGTGTATGTACGCTTCCTTCTGGCCGAGCACTACGGCCTGATCTGAGGAAAATTTTATGGCAGAAGATTTGACTGGAAAGCATTTTGGAAAGAGGACGGTACTTGCACCGTCTGAAAAGCCGCACTACTACACATGCCAGTGTGAGTGCGGAGTGGTAAAAGACGTGTATGACAGCTCCCTGCGTCTTGGCAAAAGCCGCAGCTGTCTGTCTTGCGCGAATCGAGGGCAAAAGCCAGGCCTGACAAGCGCAAGCCTGAAAAAGGCAAAGGAAAAAGAGGGACACGTCATTAACGGATGGAAAGTATTGGAAGTTTTGCCCGAAAAGAGGTCAGGTTGCTTTCTGTGCCGTGCTATTTGCCCGAAATGTGGGAAGGAAACCACCGTAAAGATCACAAGGCTTTCTCGAATCCAGCATTGCGCAGATTGCAACAGGGACATCGGAGAAAAAAACGGGGCAATTCACAGTACGGTTTACGCGGGTGGCTCTTCCCTTATGTCGATTCGCACAAGGGCGGTTGGAGGCCATATCAATAAAAATTCCACTTCTGGCGCAAATGGTGTGTGTAAAGACTGCCACGGTCGATGGCGTGCATATATCAATTTCCAACGCAAGCAATATCATCTCGGAAGCTATGACACGATCGAAAAAGCCACTGCGGCCCGCAAAGAGGCCGAAGCACTGATCTATGCCCCATACCTCAAAGAGCACGAAGGCTGGGAAGAAGAACTTTCCAGCAGGCTTGAGGAATTGAAGAAAAAGTAAAAAATCCCCCGGTGTTCCGTTTGGAGCATCGGGAGATTTCTGCGTCTCCCACATGGTACGCACTGCAAGTAGGCGGGCGGGAGACTGTTCAGCGCCGAATCTGGCGACTGCTTTTTTAATTCTCCGTTGAGCACGGAGTTGGCTCTTGAATGACCCGCCATGATACGCATTGTTAAGAGGCTCGGCGGGTTCTATTTGGTATATTATACCACAAATCGTGCAAAAAGAAAAACCAGCGGGTAAACGTTCTTCCGCTGGCTCTCTGTACACATTTCTCCGAAGTGTGTGTACTCTACTTCGGACGGTATAAACAGTATATCACACATTCAGCATTTTTTCAATGCCTTTCAGCCGGTAGCCTACCGCCGTCCGGCTGTAATGGGTCTGTGCCGCAATGTCCGGCAGTGGAAGCCGCTCAACGTACCGCAGTAAGGCTATCTTACGGTCTACCCTCCCAAGCGGTGCGCTTTTGATGGCGGCGATCATCCTCTGTCGGTCAAGTCCTTGCAGCGCAGCGGGCAGCACTACACGAGCCGCCGCCACAGGCAGCACCGAGCCAGAAGGGCTGCGGCAGCTGTCCCGCGTTGCGCACCATATTGCCAAGCACGGCAAACTGGTGACGTTTTGTCACCAGTTTCGTGATGTCACGAAATTGTTCTTGTGCGGCGAACATCTCGGTGACGTCACCGAGATGGCGGTATGTAGTGCTTGCCATGGTTTTACTCCTTGTTATCCAAAACGGTTACTGCGTACACGCGGAGGTTTTCCAACTTTTTGATAACGGCATTATAAGTTGCTTCCGTTGCGATGTGTGCGATGCGCTCCAGCTCATTGTTCTCTTTTGATGCAGCGATAATTTCATTCGCAGATACGCGTTTCATATCTTCAATCAAATCGAGCAAATCTTCAACATTTACTGCGTTCATGTGTTATGTCTCCTTACTGCGTGATTTCCTCAGCGTCCGCCTTGTCTTCTGCGTCCAGCGCGTCATAGTACGCCTGTGCCAGCTGCTCCACCTCTGCGATGTCATCTGCGGTCAGCAGTCCGTTGTCGTAGTGCATATATGCTTTATCCAGCCAGAACGCAACATCGCGGCCAGCGGCGATTTCCCGCTTGATGGAGCGCAGGGTCAGATCGTGTCGGGCTTTGCTTTTGATTGCCATATGTACCTCCTTATGTGTTGGTCATTGATGCCACAGCATCCTCAAGGTCAGTGATGCGCTTGATGGGGTCAGCCCTGCCGGTAACGGTCACGCTGTCTGCATCGGTCAGAACTGTGTTCACGCCGGGGAGGGCGGGGATAGGCTGTGCGCCTGTGGCAGTAAAAGGCACAGGCTCTGCCAGCTTGTACGCGATTTGCACGGGTGTTCCTGCGGCGTACTGGGCGGCGAGGTATGATTTCCAATTTTCTTGAGTGGCAGCACCATAGCGACTATCAAGTACCAAAATGTATATATCTTGGGAAGAAACTCCATCCATTCCATCGTACAATTCACCAGCGGTTCTGGATTTGTAGATGTTGGACAAGCATGAATCTCCTACAAGTGGCGTTTCCGTGTTAAAATACCACCTGATTTGCCCATTCGGAATCCTAAATGCACCCCATGGCTCCGTTCCATCTAAATTGCGCATTACGTACGTCTCCTGCCCCTCGCCAGTCACAGCGTCTACCGTGCCGCCGTAGACGGTGCTCGGTATGGTCAGGGTGGCGGTTTGGCCGGTGTACTTGCTATATGGTGTAATTGTGGTTCCGACTTCAATCTTTGGGTAAAACGTCAAGTTGTTGCAAACAGTACCTTTAACTATACTAACTTCGACGCGTGATACAATCTCACGCGTTATAAACTTAATGTTTGTATTGCCATTTCCTGTATCAGCAAACCATTTTCCTCCGAGATATAAGCCAATATAATAGCTTTTCGTTGATCCACCAGCTGGGCAACCACTTAATGTCATGGGTGTGTTCATAGGAAGTCTTTTTTCAATGCCATTGTTAATTGCATACCATGTGTCTGCTGTTGCTGTGCCATTAACAGTTATGCTACCATCCTGTTGTGACTCGATAACAAGTCCGTTCCTATTAGCAGTAGAAGTAGAGTATGGAAATTTTACCAAATTCTCCCCGCACCGCTCGGCTGTCACGCTGTCCCTGCCCTTAATTGGGCGAACATTGTCAGGCGATGGGTCACCACTGCCTTCCTGCGTTGGCTCCCAGCTCACCTTACAGCCCAGCGGATATCCCGCCACCGGGTAACACTGCACCGGGTTGCCGGTCTCAGAGATGGGCGGGCAGAGCATATCCACGATGTGCTTGCTGCTCCAGGCGTCGGTGCCGACTGTGGTGTCGTCTATGACTGCTTTGGTCGCCAGCGCATCGCCGGTCACTTTGGCGTCAGCGGCCTGCCCGCTCTGGGTCAGGGTGGCATCCACGATGGCGTCTTTGCCGGGTGCTCCGTCCTTGCCGTCGGCACCAGCAGGGCCCTGCGCTCCGGTCTCGCCCTTCTCGCCCTGCGGCCCCTGCGGGCCGGTCTCTCCGGGGTCACCTTTGGGACCTTGTGGGCCGGGCAAGCCTTGTGCGCCCTGTGGCCCTTCAGGGCCGACCGGTCCGGTAGCTCCCGGCTCCCCCTTAAATTCCCCGGACACAATGCCGTCCTTGAGCTCCTGCAAGCTCTCAGCGGCCTTTTTCTGTGCGTCACCGGCAGCTTTCTCGCTGGCAGCGGCCTTTTGTGCGGCTGCTCCTGCCTGCCGCGCCGCAGTCTGTGCGTCGGTCTTGGCCTGCTCTGCGGCGGTGGCATCGGTGTGCACGGCATTCACCAGCTGCTGCCATGCAGGGGTGCCCGGTTCCGGCGTTGCGCCGTCCTCTGTGCCGCTGTTGGCGCTGACACGATACCGCAGGTCTGCGCTGGTGACGGTCTTGGTGCCGTCACTGCCCTCAAAGGTGATGCAGCCATCACCAGGCTGTACGGTCACGCTGGCGGGCACGGCCACATAGCCGTCCACCACCAGCGAGGATGCCGGGTCAGAGCCACCCGGAACGTGCCAAAAAGCTCGGATGGTCAGCCCTTCCCACTCGCCGGTGGCATCGACGTGCAGGCGGTACACGCCCCGGTTCTTGGTGTAGCCAAAGCGCACCAGCTGCTCATAGCCCGGCACTTTGACGACGCCATTGGATGCGAGAGATACGCTCTGCTCAATCATGCTTTACTCCTTATCCGCCTGCTCTTCGATGCACTCACCAGCTTTGCCGCGAAGACAGTATTCGCAATACTCCTTGTTGTCGCCTTTCAGGCTGCACACCTTTTTACGCTTGCGGGCTTGATTCATGGCGTTTGCAGAAGCGGCGATAATGCCGCACATAGGTACAGGCATATAGTACTCCTTTACTGGTTGATGGTAGGCTTCTTTTCTGCCAGTGCCTTCTTCATCAGGCTTACGGCCTTTTCAATCACCGCGTCAAGCACTTCATCCGTGATGATAGGCTTCAGCCATGCAGGGCAGGCCGCACGCAGCGCGTCAAAGACCTGCTTCTTTTTCTTCGCGCCCTGACCGCTGCCCATGATGCTGTCCTCGGCCTTGCACACGAGGTCATAGGCCAGATCTTTGACCAGCTGCTTATAGCCCATGCGGATAGCGCCGACAGCCAGAGCCACAAAGCCGACGATGATGAGAACGATTGCGACGGGTGCGGGGATAAAATTAAGAATTGCTGCCATGTTTTGTTACTCCTTCCGTAAGGTAGTTGTCAATGTCGGCCTTGCTTTTCTGCATGGCCTGAACGTTATTTCCGGTGAGCTGCGCTTCTAGCAAGGCACGCACGGCCTGCAGGGTCAGGCGGTTCACTTCGTCGATGTCTCCAAAGCGGCTCAAATCGCGGGAAAGTGCCGCTGTGTGCTGGGTATAGCCGGTTTCCAGTGCGCCAACGCGCCGGTCAAGGTCGTCAAGCCGCTTGTTTTGCGCCTCGTCCGGCGCTCCGGCCTTTTTGATGTACTTATGGATGATTTCCAGCACCTTGTCCACCGTGATAGCGCCAGCGCACACGCTGCCAAGGATGCTAGCCACCCACAAGATTGCCTGCTCTTTGGTCATGCGCCCTCCCGGAGACGGGTCAGGCCCTTCTTACAGATGATCTTCGGGTAGTTGCGTGTGGTCACATTGAGATCAACGTGACCGGAAATACCAGGAACGCTGCCTTTGCTGGTGTGCTGGTGAGTGTTGTAGGCAAAGGTCACGGCAGGTGTCTTTCCCGTGTAGTCGGCCAGCCACACGTCGTAGGGGCTGAGGGCAGCACCGCCCATATACAGGCGCGTCTTAGCAAAGCTGGTGTAGGTATAGAGCTGGGCATAAAAGCCCATGTCTTCCACCTTTTTCAGGGCGTAGGCTGTCAGGTCGGTCAACGCCTGCTTGCCAAGAACCCTGAATTTGTTGTCCTCCACGTCCACTGCCACAGGCATTTCCAGCGTCTTGCCACGCAGAGCGTCAGCCAGCAAGGAAAGTTCTGCATCGGCCATCGCCTCGCTGGTGGCGTAGGTATAGTAATACACGCCCACCGCCAGACCTGCCGCCTTTGCGTTGCGGTAGTTTGCTTCAAAGGTCGGGTCGATGTACAGGCCGTCTGCTCGCTTGGAGAGCCTGCGGTTTGTGCTGACGGTCTTGAGCATGACGCCCTGATAGCCAGCGGCCTTGACCTTCTTCCAGCCCTCCAGTGTAATGCTGCCCTGATACCGGCTTACGTCGATGTAGCGGTAGGGCGGTGCTCCCGTCCACTCGGTCACCTCAGTCACAGATGCCATTGTGTCCTCCTGTTCTACCTGTTCTTCCGCCAAAGCGGCAAAGAAACGGCTCAAAAAGTTAAAAAGTGCGGTCAAAAATGTGTTGTTTATTGCGATCACCCCCCCATGTCCAAGAGTAGGCATTAAGCGCCATGGACGGCCTCCTGCTGGGCCAGCAGCTGGGTCAGCTCCTTGTACTCGGCCTCGGTGATGCGTCCAATGGCGTAGAACACGTCCAGCTTGTCCGCAAGACCAGCGTTCTGTCCGCGCTCGATCAGGCGTTTACAGATACGATACAACATAGTTTTTACCTCATTATGTGGTGGTGTCAGTGGTGGTGTCATCGGTCAGTCCCAGCTCCAGCAGGGCGACGCGGTACTCCTGATCTACCGCCAGGGCGTCCGTGTCCGCCTGCGCGGCCTGCGTCTCGGTCAGCAGCTCGGCCAGCGTAGGGTAGTGGTAGCCGGAGAATACAACCGATACAGTATTCAGCGTATTGGTAAGGGTACATTCAAGCCTTTTTTTGTCGGCCGAAAATAATACTGTGACCTTGAGACTTCCCGCGCTAGAAATGTGAGCTTCATATGTCATACCAGGGGTAAGATTAAAATCAGCTTCGTTTACGCGGAGGTTAACGTAATCTACACCGTCCTGAACGTTAATTGTCTCAGTTTTTCTCCTCCCAATCGTTGTTTTTCCGCTCCACACCAGCCGCGCCTCCGACTTGACCGCCACACTGGCCGCGATGGTGTCATACAGCGTCTTGC
>OGIV01000259.1_pt1 | contig 43246 bp, 53 predicted proteins | sample 1571861 | NCBI WGS metagenome assembly OGIV01 (sample SAMEA2582099, study PRJEB24529) | metagenome | biome: Human gut stool | place: China | collected 2011 | reverse complement strand
CTACTACATCACCTGTATCCGTTGCGTCGGACACAGCTGCTGCTTTATCCAGATATGCCAAACCCCCCAACGAGTCAGCTAAGTAATCAACAGACGCTTGTGTAGCAAAGCCGTCACCTGCAGTTACGTCAACCCCCAGTCTGGCAGCTACAATGGTACCCGCAGGGAGAGTCTCGGCAAATAGTATAGTATTGTCTACTATCTCGAAGCTGTAACCGCGAATTTGCCCAACCCCGTTAATCTCCACTATAGCCTTAGTGAATGCTAGGCCAGGAGTCACTTCGTCCGTATCCTCGGTCAGCACCGTGCTCCACGGGTAGCTAACTGTCTCTACCCCGCTTATAAAGGTGTTCTCCAAAGCGGACGTGCGCATACTCAAGGCATCGTCAGCGGCCTTCCGCGTAGCGGCCTCTGCGTCAATACGCTGCCCCAGCAAGGCGTCAGCGGCGTCGACGTATGCCTTAGTAGCAGCATCCTGGGAGTTGATTGGGTTGGCTAAGTCGGTTATGCGGTACCCGTTCATACTAATAGTGCCGTAGAATCCGGGGATAGCCCGACCCTCCACCAGCTCTTGCGCCAAGTGCAAGAACTGTGTGTTCTGGGAGTCTACGTTCACCTCGATGAACGGGGAGCCGCTAGCAAACTCAATGTACAGATACTCTCGCTCAGTCTTGCGAATGAGCAGTACCGTAGTGTCCACTGTTAGGGCTGTGTTAAGTCTGATATTAGTAGAGCTGGTCCAGGTGTACCCAGTGGTTTCCACCCCGTCTAGGTATACATGAATATAGGACTTGTCCAAATACTCAATATCGCACTGGATATCCTGAGTACCAGCTGGCTTGATTTGTTCTTGCCAGCTGTATGCCATGTTAATCGTCTCCGAAGTTATTGATGATAGCTCGCGTAGGTGCGAATTCCTGGATTAACGGTACCTGCTTAGTGAAGGTCTTGATATCCATATTACCGGTAGCCAGGTCCTGCACAGCCCCAAGCAGTCCTGTGACATAACCCATAGACGCCAACGAGTGACGCGGTGAATCCCCCGTGAAGATATCCTGCAGAAGCGAGATACCACCAATGGCGCTCATTCCCATTACAGCTTCCGTAACTAGTCTGCGAGTATCCGTATCCTTTCCATCCATGCTGTGCTTAGCCTTAGTGGCTAACAACATTAATGGGAATTGATATGCCATGATGTGCGCCAACCCAATCCACCCAGCATCGTTCAACTCTCGACGCAAAATCTTGTTGGTTGCGGCTACAGCAAAGCTTTGAAAGCCTACGATAAGCTTACCCACCGGGTTGAATTGAGCGAAGTGTGAAGTTTCACCGGTACGGATTTGCTGTACCAGATAGTCCATCATACGCACCCCTACAACCTCAATCTGCATCTGCAGCTCCGGGTCAAATACTGCGCCTGGGTTAGCCTTCTCTGCTGCAATAGCCCTATCCGCCACATCTCTGTCCAAGCCGAACTTCTCAAGGCGTTTGAATGCCTCGGAGTCGCCCTTGAACATCTGCTTGAGTTCGTCCGCTACAATGCCGGAGTTTAGGTTCACTTGCAACCTGTGCACCATGCTCATGCCGTTAACGTGACGCGCCGCCTGTCCTACGTTTTGCGTGACGTTGAACCAAGGGGCTTGTCTAGTTAAGTCAAGGTTGTCGTCTGCATAGGTGTTGAACCAACGAAAACGCATATCCCTTTGTACGCCGCCGCGCAGAATAGAGTCCAATCGCTCGGACATATCTTTGGAGCCAAACACCACATCACCTTCTTTAAACCAGGGTTGCTCCGCCATACTTCTAGCTACCCGTGTCATACCGAAAGTCTTCAATGACAAAGCTGTATCGGTAAGCTGATATAGTCCGGAGTTCTTTAGCATGGTGGCATTTGCAATATTACCCGCAGCACGAAGCATATCCGGTAAGTTTGCATCTGCCGGCATCCCTCCGAGTATGAAGTCTATAGTGTCATCCACTACACGCTCCCACTTTTCGGGGTTAGCCACAGAGTGCTTGCTGGCGTTAATCATGGTTTCCAGAGTTTTAAGGTCGGACACTCCTGCGTAGGCCATACCCACCCTACCAGACATGCGATTAGTGTAGCCGTGCATAACCTTAGGTACATTCGTATCCATCAGGTCCTGCATACGCATAGCCTGCCCGTCAACCATGTACTCCTTGCTCATATTAAAGCGGTTACGGTGACGTAAGTTCCTAGCCGGGTTTGTGGCCCCTGAGCTTCTGAGGTTAGCTGCAGCAAAGCTGTTAATGGCACTATCAGAGACTCCTGCATTACGCATAGCCCCAAGCAGCTCATCTTCGCTCATGCCATTAATCAACTGCCTCCACATAGGCCCACGACCAGCGGCCCTACCGTTGTATATACCATCCACCATTTCTTTAGCGACCTGCTGCACAACCTCAGGTTCAATGTTGGGGTAGATATCCCGCAGGGCTTGCCGGAATAAATCCCGGTAGTTGTCCAGAGTTCTGCCTTCCAATAACCCTTGGCGCAACTTGTCGTAGCTATATTGGCGCGGGAAGTAGTAGTCCGATTTTAAGACATCCGCATCATCCAGAAGCCCTGCTGCGCTCATATGGTCGTGCCACCTACCGGCCCACCCAGAGCGTTTATATGCTTCCACCAGGGGGGCTATATCCGCCTCTGGTACAGGTACTGCCCTTCCGTTTAACTGTGCATCATATGCGGAGTCCAAGTAGTGTCCCAGGCGGGACTCTAAATCCGCACGGGCCGCGCGGAAATTTGAGCGGTGGAAGAACCTAGATAGCGGTCCAATGTTACGAGCCTTTAACGCACTCAGTATAGCGTCTTCCACAATGACAGCGCTGGCATCCATCTCAAGGGTTAGGTTGCGCTTATAATCCACCACAGATGGACGGCGCGCGCCAACCGAAGTAGCGTCAGATACCAGGAGTCGGGCCAGGTCCTCACTTCCCTGAGCGATGTTATCATACAGGGCGAAGTTTCTAGCGAAAGCCTTTTTAGTACCTTCCATCATAGCTTTAGCCTTTAAGAACTCGTTCTGTTCTCTTAGTGCGCCCTCTGCCGCTTCGCGCATAATGTCTGAGCGGAACTCGTACTGCGCAGCGCGGGTGTTGTCTGCGGACCACTTAACAGCAGCTTCAAATGTATTTAATACGTCATCTAAAGAAGAACCTCTAGCAGTAATCCCAAAGGCCTGCAGCACCGCCTCACCTAGCTGGCGAAGTACGGATTTACCAGCTGTTTGACTTGGCGTTCTGCTCAGAAGCTGCACCCAATCTGAGTTGTTAGCTAAACCCGCGAGCATCTCGTGCGGGTCGGAGGCGAGGTACTTTAGCTCCCCTTTAAGGTTTGCCGTTTGTTGAAGGTGCTCTTGAATCGGCTTTAAACGCTCTACAAGACTCGGGTCCGCATCCAGCGCTCTGGAGGTAGCTGCGTGAATTAGCTCATGCAGAGCTGCTCCTCGAGTCTCTGCGTCTGCAGCTCGCAGCGCGTCACCAACCGTATTCCAAGTGCTCCCCTCCGCTGCCGCCGGTGCGCGTAGCGCCACAGTACCAGGAGCTGTAAGGTTGTCCGGATTAAATGTGTACCTACTCCTAGCGACAACGCGGTCAGTGCCCGCCATTAGCGTGAAATCAACGTCGCGCACGACTGGCTCAATTGCGTCCAAAAGTACCTCTTGCCCCCGAGTCAACGTACCCGTGCTGCGGAGATACTGTGTAACGTGATGTGCCTTTAAGCTAACTCCCGCCACATTCTTAGCTTGTACAGTGATGGGTTCAGCCAACACTTCATCCATAATAGAGTCTAGGGCCCTCTCCCCTACTCCGGTAACATTAGTGTCCCTTGCTGTACGAGTTGTAGGCGCATCCGGGTCAAACGCAGGCTCTCGCCCTGTGCGCAGCTTTGCTGCCGCCTTTGCTGCCCTAGACATATCCCACAGTTGGTCTATACCGGAAACCCCTGCTATTAGTGCCGTTACCCCAGCAGACTGCCCCAACTGGTCCTGTGCATACACTGCCGTGGCGACATCACCAGCACGGATAGCAGAGCGCACTGCTAGGCCGGTACGACCAGCAATGCCCCCAGCCGCCATGGGGGCTAATATGAAGGGGGAGTCCCCCAGTAACATACCAGCTACTCCTACAGCGACGTTGTCTGACATCATCCGGTCACGGTTACGTTGCGTAAGCATATCCTGTACGCGGTAATCATACTCTTCCCGGGAAGCGGCTCCGTGCAGATACTCAATTTCCTCTGCACTTGGTGTATACAGCTTTGTGCGGGAATCCGTGCCCAAGTACTTCTTCGCATCAAAACCCTGCTCTGGCATAAATGCCGGGGCAGAGGCCTTGCGGATAGCCGCAGCCACAATGCTGTTACCTACCCCAGCAGCAAAGCTATCCCCTGCTGACGTCGCGGGGGTCTTGGCTTGAGCCATTAAGGATGCGCGCTCTAGGGCAGATACACCTCCATCATCAGCGTCATTCCAATCTACGCTTGCAGGTGCAGGTTTAAGTGTTGCGCCCTTAGCAGAATCCTTTTCCTGCGGATTCGGTTCTTGGTTCAGAAACTGAGCCATATTATCTCCTAAAAGAATTTTGATAAGGGGAGGCCCCGAAGGGCCTCTGTTAGTGCGTTACTTCAAATATCCAAGCCTGTAGATGTTGCTCGAGATACTGTTTACGCTTAGGTTGCGCTTCCTTATAGGCGGGCTGCTGTCTTAGAATAGTAAGAGCGGCAGCAGATGCCTGAGGGATGCTGTATAGCGCAGCCCCTGCGCTGTCTTTCGATTTGCGCACTGCGGCCATAGCCTCAGCCACCGGGCCGGAACTCCCGTTACCTCCGTGATAGTTCAGGTCCACCATAACCTTCATGGCGTCCGCAGAAGCACTCAAGCCCTGCCCGCGCAGCTGCTTGTTCACGTTCGGAATGTACTGCTGCTCCAGGGAGGATTTCAGAATGCTGATACCGTCGTCGATAGTAACCTTCTTCGGAACCGGCATACCGGAGTTGATGTGCAGGCCGAAGCCTACGCTTCCCTTACCTTTGCCTTCCCGGAATCCCTCGAACTGCATGGTGTTGGCGAGAATCTCACTGAATAGTGAAGGCTCTACACCGGCCCCATTACGCCCGTTGACCTGTACGCTCACAGCCCTGCCGTTGTCGTGGTCGTAGAACGTAGCTGGGCGGATACCGACCTGCTCACTGCCAATCTTCATCTCACCAGACAGTGCCTTATCGTAAGCGTCCTGTGCAGCTACCTGGACATCACGGAGATTCACAGACATAGTCTGGAAGGTGCCCTTCTTGTCGAAGGTGGTGATGGTCATGTTCTGAGCGGAGTTACCTGCTGTAGCAGCCTGCACCACTACGCGCTCAAGGTTGCTTGGGTCGATTAAGGCGTTGACCTGGTTCTGAATCTGCTGCTGCAGGGATACCTTGAACTGCTCCTGGTCCCCTCGGTAATCCCCCATTAGGGATTGGATAGAAGTCCCAGCTGGCAGGTACACATGCCGAGGTGCTCCAGAGATATCCAGCTCCAGCTTACGGGCTTGGATGTTACCCTTGAGCATCGTGTTGATGTCGTCAGGGTCCTTACCAACCAACGACTCTGGGTTGTGGCTGTAGGTGTATCGGTACTCCTCTTCCATAGCAGCACGCGCTTCCTGACGCTGCGCATCCGCTGTACCAAAGAAGCTGAACCAGTTACTGGTGCCGCTAGGGTCCACCATCTTGTCCGTAGGGTTACTCTGGATGTTGCTGTAGCGACCACTGGCCTTGTTACGCGCCTGGCGGCGCAGGTCATCCAAGATAGTATTGCTGGCATTACTCGGGTTTTGTGCAATAGCTTTCTGCACCACCCCCTGCCACTCGGACGGGACCTCAGACAGCAGTGCCATCTTACCTAAGTCCGTACTGGTGCTATAAGCCTGTGCCCACAAGTTGATGCTGTTTACGTTCTCACGGGAAACCTCACCATCCTCGCCTAGCTGGTCCAATGTAGTAAGCGTACGAGCCATGTCCGAAGACATACGCTTGTGCGCCTCGTTGACGGCCCACGCATCCTTGCTGTTGCTTCCGTACGCCAGCAGCTGCAGGTTCCCTTCCGGAGTGTCTGGAAAGCTCTTGAGCAGCTGAGTACGTGCCTTATCTAAGTCGCCCTTGAACATCCCCGCCAGAGTAGAGCTTGGCATATTCCCAGTAATTGCTGTGCGCAATGCTTGGGCGTCTGCTGCCTTCTCTCGAATGGTCTGAGCCTTGTTCCAGAACTCCATGCTGGTCCCGGCGCTAAGTACATCAGATGCCGACAGCTCAATGACACGACTACGAATACGCGCCATTGTCTGTTCTTGCTGCTCAGGGGTCTGCCCCTCTAATGAAGAGATTGCGTCAGAGATTTCAAAACGGGCCTGGGTCTCAATCTGAGCACCCGCGCGCTTGAACTCCTGATACAGAGCCGCATTGACGTCCACGGAGTTGACTCCGAGTTCCTTGGTAGCCAGCTCTTGCAGCTGGTTAATTACCAGCGGGTCCTGCGTCTGCTGCGCTACGCTTACCAGATACTGCTTGGCCCGGTCCAGCTTCTTGCTCTTGTCCAGGTGCTCAGCAGCCAGAATGCTGTCTAAGCCGGTCTTGATAGACATCTGTGCAGCGGCACCCTGCCCTGCCTGTAGGCGCTGATAGAACTCGTCACCGGACGAGCTGAGGCCCCGGTCGAGGGCTCGGTCAGCCTGAGCTACGGCAAATGCAGCCCGCCCTTTCTGGAAGGCTGTGTAGTTCGCCATGCTTGTAGCACGGAGCTGCTGCAACACGGCCGTAGCAGACTGCTTGGACATCTCTGGGAGATACATACCAAGCTTGTCCGACATAGACTGAACGTGCTCTTGCTCCTGCTGCTGGAATTCCTCGTCAGTCAGCCCAGCCTCAGCAGCTTTCTTAGCCCGGGCGATACTGTCTGTGCGCCACTTGGCTAGAGTGTCGTACGCGGCGGCGGATACGTAGCCGTCCTGGTAGGCTTCGCGCACGAAGATGTTTTGCTTCTGTACAGCCTCGTCCTTGGAGGCCATTGCATCTACTGCGCCCTGAGCATCCATAGCGCCCCGCACGGTGGCGGCGGCGGCGTTTTCTTTGATACCTTCCTCGAAGCCCACACCGAAGTCCTGGACGAATCCGGACAGTGCAGCTAATCGGTTGGCCTTGCTTGCGTCTACTGCTACTTCACCGGCAGAAGAGGGTAGTTGTATCTCATTGGACTGGAGTTGTACTCCACCAATATTAAGCCCCTGCCGGGTGGGTTGAATTACAGGCATTTACTTCCCTCTCTGTTTACCAGGTATGAACCTTGCTATCTCCCTTGCTGCCCCACAGGTCGTACAGAAATGAGTTCTGTGCTGTAGGCTCCACGCTGGGTGCACTAGGTTCTGGTGTAGTTTCTGATAGCTTATTACCTACGTACTGTCCGAGCATCTGCCCGCCTACGCTGAGGGCCATATTGAACATCTTGTCGTAGCCGCTCTCCATGTCCATATTAGCTAGGCCGGAATCAACGGTCTTATCCACCAGCATGCGGAAGCCCTCTTCCTGGGTTGCCTGCTGGTCTCGGACGCTGGCCTCTTGACGTCCCGCTACCGTGTTAACGGTAGCTACGGCATCCTTAACAGACGCCCCCATAGTTCCGGAAGATGCAGCCTGTAGTCCTACTTGGCTCTGAGCCTGCAGCTTCTGCTGCTGGATGTTAAACAGCGACACCTCAGTCCGGTCCCTGGACTGGGCGCGTTGCAGCGCAATGTCGTTGAGCTGCTTAGCGGTCTGCTGGATTACGGCCTTGTTCCGTGCCTTGGATACCTCAATCTGCGCCCCAGCACCCAGCAGTTTAGAGCCTGCTAGGGCGGCGGCTGCCCACCACATACCCATATTAAATTCTCCGTCTGCGTTGGTTGTAGCGCAGGATATACGAGATATCCAGCACGTTCAGTTCCATAGAACCCTCAGTAAACAGCGTCACCTCGGTTGTGTCTGCGTTAGTACGGCAGGGTACAGTAATCGTAGCCAGGTCCATACGCAGGGCCTGCCCGAGCGTCAGCTCCTTTGAGTTCATCAGGATACCTGTTAGCTCTCCACCCCAGTTGACGTCCCGTGGGGTGTCTAGTACCTGCACATCGAAGTGCCCAGAGTTACGTACCGCTACATCCAGGCGCAGCAGGCGCACATGCCCACTTCCCACGAGCTTGTCATTCCGGTCCCGCAGAATAGGCGTAGTTAGCGTGAACGTACTGCGGTAACGCCGCCCGATTACATAGGTGCCATCAGGTACGCCGCGCACAACCCGTAGGGTGTTCTCCCCAGCAATCTCCTTGATGCCAACCTCAGTAGGCCCCATAGGGTTGCTGGGTAAGTACGTTAGGATAAGCTCTTCCTTGTAGTTGTCCGCCCACCCAACCGGGCGCAATACCGCCGGAACAGTGAACACCCCTCCCTGTACTTGGACTTGCTTCTGCAAATCCGAGTAGGCTTCGCGGTATTCTGAGCCCAGCTGATAACCTTCACGCGGGTCCGCAGACACAATCAGGAGCTTGTTGCTGGGACTGGGCCCTTGCATGTACAAGAACACCTCGTCCTCCAGCGCCTGTACGCTCAGGATTGGATACGGGAACGACCACTTATGCCACGCCGCCTGCATCTTAGCGCCGTCGCTTCCGCCCCACATGAACTCGTAGACCAGCAGGCTGCTGCGCTCCCCAGACAGGCGCGAGAAGGCCATGTTGGTGACACTGGAGTTTTGCATCTGCAATACCCTGCCGGGGATATACCGCGGTAAGTGTACCGTGGCGTCCTGCGTAGTGTACTGCGCCGCGGTGTAAGGTGATGGAATTAGCTCCAGTATACCCGCGTAGCTGTCGTTGCGCTTGTTCGGGTAGATTACTGTCTGACCCGCCATTACCGGAGTAACCCGGCTGTCACAATCGTAGGTGCTGGTAATACTAATGCTTGCGTTAGTTGGCGTAAGCACTGCCGAACCCGGCACAACCGCCTGCATGCTGTTAGCAAACAGGACCAGGTCCCGGTTGAACTGCACAGCAGTGCGGTACACAGAATCCTGTGCAGACGCAGAGCTAATGCTGATACGGTCCGTATCCAGCAGAGATGTCACGGTAGAACGATAGAAGCGCTGATACAGGCCAGAGGCTGACATATCCACGGAGCTACCGCTAAGCAGGACCAGGCGGCCCTGGAAAGCTGCAATACCAGTGATGTAGCCATTCTCGACGAATCCGGGATTACTGTTGTTATCGTCGTTACCAGCTAAGCGCCCCTCCCAATCGCGCGCAATGATGTTGTCATCCGCGGCGAGCTCTCTGGGCATGTTCGTAATCTTGGTGATGCTATCGTACGCCCCCACCTCAGACCAGGTGCGGGAGCCATAATCAAACTGATACCATGCTTCCTCGGACGAGGCTGTGCCTACACGGCACATTGCCCCATCAGCTTGAGCTGGAAGCTGTGCAGGCAGGTCCTGCTCTTGTGATATCCTGCTCTGCCCGGATGCTACCGCGTAAGTATCCCCAGCCGACGTACTAACCACAAGGTTAGGCAGTCCGGATATGTACATATAGCCCCCGAATTGGCTTATACTACCCCCTGCTGCCGTAATAGCTGACCCTATACCGGACCCGTTTGGGTCCCCATTTATTAGTGCATTTACTACGAAAGAGGCGGACGCCCACTCCGCTGACGCGGTGCCACTGCTGGCGTCCGGTACATTGTAATATCCGGAGACGGAGCCACCTGTCCAAGATACAGTAATTTCCCAACGCTTCTGGAAAGCCACAGCCTTCACGTAGAAGAACCCAGTGGTGCTGGGGTCGATACGCCCAGCGTTGTCCACGGTCGTGATTGGGGCCATCTCCGTATTCAGGATATAAGTCAGCCCTGCAATACTTGCGGTCTGCAAAGAGGTCTGGCCTACAGTGGTAACAAAGTATGGGTCGTTGCCGGAATTAAGTATGGTCTTTCCATTCTTAGCCAGCAGCCACCAGTTACCGTTGCCGGTGTTAATCAGCAGGTGCCTACCGTCGGTTCCACGCTCGACGTACTCTGTGAACAGGGAATCAAGCCCCGGGTTATCAATTGTGCTCTCCCAGACAATCTCACCCGGAGGTCTGCGGCGGATACCGGAAACCGGGTCACTGAGCATATTCAGCTGCGCCCCCAGTTGCCCTGGTTGGCGCTCTCTCGGAACCTGCTGGGAAACGCCCTGCAACAAGCTCTGAATAGTACCTTCTAATGAACTAGCTATGATACACCCCCTTAAACCATAAAACGAGCGCGGCGGATTCTACGTGCAAAGCGTGTCTTACTGGTGCTGAACCTCTGATTGCGCAGATGCTCTCGCAGCACCATGCTCTTGTAACGCTCAGCTTCCTGTGCGTAATTAGCGTAGTTGCTGTCGCCGCCAAGGTCGTTGAGGTATACCTGTGCAGCGGTATAATTCGCCACCCACATAGCCGCGTGCTCCGGTAGGTCCTCGAAGTCCAAGTCCAGGACTATTTTGAGCTTAACGGAGCTGTCAAAGTATTGGTTCTGCTCCATCAGGTCATACAGATTCCCGTCCCGTACCCCGTACTTAGAGTCAGAACCAGCATCGTACACGGCTAGTTGGTTCCACGGCACTTTAATAAAGCCGTCAGCGGTGGGGGCGACCTCACGCTCTACAACGTTAAACCAGAACCCTGTGCTGAGCAGCCCGCGACGATTGCGCGCAAGCGCAGAGCGAGCTAACCCTGCACTGGGGTTGCTGGTGTTGATGTCCATAACGCGAGACTCCCCCAGGGCTTCCAGCGTCAGGTTCACAGCTTCGAGTTCTCTCATATTTGTTCCTCTATTAAAGACCCCTTGGACCCTTAAGACAGGGACAAAAAAAAGCCCCTGGCACCCGAAGGCACCAGGGGCGCGTATTACTCTCCCGCAGTGTTGGCAGCTGCATCAGCCGCCTTACGGGTTTTCTTGGTAGCCTTGCGGCCAGATTCAACCGAACCTACTTGAATGTGCTTCGCTACCTCGGAGGCGGCTTTAACCGCCTCACGTTGAGCAGCGTTGGCCAGGAGAGTCTCCAGACCGAGCACGGCGATTACTGCCATTTAACCTCCAATTAGTGCTTGGTGGTGAAGGTGAACTTAGTCACTGCCGCTGTATCCGGACGACGCAGGCCGATGTTGTACATCGCGTAGCAGTCCAGAACGTTGTTGAACTCGCGCTGGTCATCCCAGATACGAGAAGTGAACGGCTTAGCTTCAACAGTCACCAGAGTCTTGGACTTGCTGAATGTTACCATGCGACACTTCGCATCATCTTCAGTGACCGTGTAAGCGGTGCCCAGCGGATGCGTACCAGTAGCAGTCGGGAACTCAGTACACTCTACTACCGGCACACCATTCATCTTCACAACTCGGCGGTTCTTGTAACCATCGTCGTTGGTTGCACCAAACTCAATATTCAACAGCTTCGGATGTTCCAGCAGGCGCGAGTAGGTATCAACGTCTACCAGGGTAATCATATCCATCAGCGGGGTCTTGCGCTTGATGAGTTCATCAATACCGGCCTTGTGCGCCAGGTTGATGTTCATTGCGTTAGCTTCCATCTCCGCCTGGGTCAGCTGTTTATCCGACGTACTATCCGCTACCAGGATAGAGGCACAGACTTCGATACCGTCGTTGAAGGCAGGTTTCAGGTGCGCAGGTGCAACCCAGGAACGACCTTTGATGAGCTGAATCAGGTGCGCCTGGTCGAACGTCTCTGCGAACTCGGAGCCGTTGTTCTGACCCATCTCAGAGAGGAAGTCCGGACCGGTCCAGTCGTCCTGATAGTCAATTGGGTTACGGATGTACAGCACCGTATCCACCACGATAATCATCTTATCGTTACGGACCGGGGTGCTATCCAGCGTCTCACCGGAACGACGACCCTTCACCGCAGAGGTATTCAGGCGATCAATACGGTAGGTGTTAGAGCCGCTGATAGAACGCTGGCTGGATAGGCCCAAGAACAGTGCCTGATACTGGAAGCGGGTATCCACCTCATTCTGGTACACTTCCAGGTGAATATCGACGTCAGACGCCGCGCCGCCCCAATGCGGACGAGTGTCACCAGCTTTGTAAATAGTACCTGCCATATATTACTTTCCTTTTAAATAAGATTAAAGACCTACGCGTTTACCAGCTTCGCGGCGTGCGAGTAAATCATGATAACGTTGACTAAACTGCTTGGATTCAAGGCTTCGATTCCCAGCTTCCTGACGCAGCTTAGCATATTCTACTTTGAAGTCCGCAGCGGACAATGCGTTGTTACCAGGAACCCCACGTACCAATGGGTTTGTGGTCTTAATAAGACCCATATCACGGCAATAACCTGCCACCAACTCTGCTGCCTGTTTAAGCTCACCAGAATCAGCCAGGACTCGTGCAGCCTTACGCAGAGGTTCAGGGGCCTTGGAATTAAACAGCTGCGCTGCTACCTCCCAGTTCTCCTTACCGCCCACGATATCGTAAGCTTCTTGTACTGCTTTGGTGGCTTGACCAACCTGGTCTTCCAGGTACGCTTTAGCCAGCAACTCTGCATAAGCAGCGTGCTCTCCGAAACGTTCCTTAATGAAGGCCGTATCGATTAGGTTAGGGTCCTGATACTCCAGGGCCTTACCAAGTGCCCGCACCATATCAGAGTCAGTTAACCCAGAGACTTTCTGCAACATAGCTACACCGGCATCAATCGTCGGGTTGCCTGTCTTAGCCAGCTCCTGGGGCTGCTCTTTAGCGCTATCGCCACCCTTATCCAGGGCCGCTTTTAGGGCTTCGATATCCAGAGGAATCTTAGCAGGGTCGGGGGAATCTTTGCCCTGTTGCTGCTGGGTAGGGGTCTGTGCATCCTGCACGCCTTGACTGTTCGGGGCGCTAAGGGGAGCACCTAGGCCCGGAATCTTAGGGCCACCTTGGTTCTCTACCTGTGTAGTTTCTACGTTTTGACCGTTTTCTACGTTATCCATCTATGCCTCTGTTGTTAACTTGGTAATAAGCCCAGCTGCTTACCTGCTACTGTAGGGTCTGCTGCTGTCAAGCCCTGGAGTTGGTCTTGCGCTGCACCTGCGGATACATCGGCAGACGCATCCTGAACCTGTTGCTTCTGCTGCAACTGCTCTTCGGTGTACATGAACGGCTCGCTAACGATACCGTAGGCGTCGAAGTACCAATCTACGCACGCATCTTTGTTGAAGCGAGGAGTAATCTGCTCAAGCACCGGGATAACCAGCTGCATGGATTGCGCCGCCTCTAACAGCTTGTCCGCTGCTGCGGCTTTAGCTAATGCAGAAGTACCCACAGTAACGTTGATGTTCACTACACCTTCACTGAGATAAAGCTTAAAGCGAGGATACACTAGTGCAGTATACAGGTACGCCAGCTTACGCAGCCAGGTGTCGCTCAGGATACTGAACCCACCACCCATAGCGGCTTCCGCCTCTTTGGCATTCTGGCGAATCTCGTAAGCCGTGACGCGCTCACCCTGCCGGGAGTTACCGGTATACATAAACGCACGAGACAGTTTCTGTTCGAGCATCTGAATGTTGCTGGCAATCCACTGAATCTTCTGGGCAGAGCCACCCTCGTAAGCAGTGACGGGGGATTTGCTGTTCCCGTTGGAACCACCACCACCCACCTGCACAGCCTCACCTGTCTCCGACGTTGAGAACTCGTCCACATCTAACCCAGAGCTTGCGTCAATCAGCGGGATTAACCTCGCAGACTCAACCTCGTAATTAGTCAACGCTTCCGACAGTACCGATAATCGGGCGAAGTCCCCGGCGTAGTCCTCTACCAAGCCGCGCCCGTAGTGCTCACCGCTAACAAGGTTCCACACCAGCACGTTGTAAGGAAGCTCCAGCTCCGGATAGGTGCTGCTGTCCCCAATGCGGTGTCCGTCTGCTTCTTGGTACACCTCGTAGCTTACTACCTCTGCACCGTCCTCTGTCCGCTTAACTTTGCGACAAGCGGCAGTGTAGATATCAACGTCGCCGTATGGGTCTTTGTCACGGTAGAAGGTGTTCTGGAAGCTCTCTGGCAGGTCCTGGACGCTTGCGCGCTCTCTGATAATGAGTCGCAGGACGTTCCCGCTGCCATCCCTTCGAACGGTAAAGTTACGGACTGAGTAGACGATGGATTTACCTGTCCGCTCATCAATATACTCCAACGCGTTACCTGTAACCAGCAGCAGCTTCACAGCTTGCAACTTCGCAGCATAACCGTCTTTCTCAAATACTTTCTGTGACGCCGTGTTCTCGACCTCGGCCAGCTTAGATTCTGCTGTAGCTGCACTACCCAGCGAACTAATGAACTCATCCAGGTCCGAACTCTTGGAGAACCGGAAGAAGCTAGTGCCTTGAGGGAACAGCGCTCCTACAATCTTAGTGGCTGCAGTGTTGACCAGCTGCGCACCTGTGCTCTGGTAGTCCCGCTCCAGCGGTCTGCGTCTACCATCAAGGGAATCGTCCCTGGTAAAGATAGTGCTGAGCGTCCACTGCGCGAACTTCTCAGAGGCATCCAAGACGCCCGCGTCCTGGTCCTTCTTAAAGAGTTCTGCTAATGTTGCTTTTTGTTCCAAGCTACCCCCTTACAGGCCCAGAGGATTGCTCTGCCCTGCTTGTCGCCGTTTCTTCTGCTCAGACGTAATTGCATCTGCAGATGCAGAGGCAGCCCCTGCGGGGTCAATCTCAGCAATATTATCTGCGGCGCTATTAGCCTCTAAGGCAGCCTGTTGTTTAGCTGCGTTGGCCTGCTGCTCTGCCAAGCGCTGCTGCGCCTCTAATCCTGCGTTGTCAGTAAGGCCTAGCATATCCGTGGCCTTGCCTAACAGTTTACCTAAACCACCACTCATTCTGACCTCACTAAATGATAAGTTGTCTTGTACGTGTTACCAGACGTGTTCCGGCTAATGGCGATACGCCCAGCGCGTATGCACTTGGCTATTGCATGCAGGCCCTGCATAATCACAGACGCTGCCGCGCCGTTGTCTGGTTTTAATACGAAGAAGTCTGTATACAGCACAGGCTCTACGTAATGACAGTCCTCTACAGCTTCTGGATAATAGCTGACAGCGCCGACTAAGTCGCCTTGGGAGTCATAGACTCCTAGTATATACTGTTTACCCAGTATGCTTCCCAGTACCCTCCAGTAGTGCTGCTCAGGGGCCAGGCCCCGACTAATGCCGTGGCCCAGTTCGTGCAGTTGCTTCACTGCGTCTGTAATATCGTCAGACTTATACAGAACCTTGAGAGTGTAGTCGGAAGTTTTACTAGTGTGTTTTAACTTCATTCCTACTCCGGTAACATTAAATTTTATGAAAAGAAGAAAGGAGATTCTAGCACTTGCCGGATGTCCAGGGTACCTACCTCAGGCATATCCAAATCCGTCAAGTCCGCCCCAGCTGTTGCCGCAGCGCGAGTAATACCCCCAAGCAGGTCGTGCTCTTCGTAGAGGCGCACAAACTGTTCGCGGATGTGTCGGTGCATAGCATCGACGTCGGCTGCATGCGTAGCCAGGGAGTCGTGAATAGGCACAATGTCCAATCCCTCCGCGGCGCAGAGCACCATCATCAAGTGCGTACTATCCAGGCTATGCACAAAGTTCGGGGCAATCCCAGAGGCTGCCTTACGCTTGTTGCAGGTCTTGAAATCCCGGTTATGCACTCGCATGATAGTGAGGTTCATGCAGTCAATACGCACGCGCACTTCTTCGCGCTGCGTGTAGCGGTTCATTACGAGCCCACCCAGCGGCGTATACCACTGCAGGTGCTGGCTTGCTGGTACACGCCTAGCGAGGTTCTGCAAGTACGACATAACTGCCGCAGCAGCTGGGTTTGCCTCCTCGATAGCGGCGCGCATACGCGGAGCCAGGTAGCACGACAGATTCCATAGACTGTTAGTGTCGGTACCTTCATACCCCTCAGCGCAAGCGCCTTCAAAGATGTAGTCACTGCAGCTGCGCACCGTGGCGCTGTAGAAGTAGGTCATACTGGGGCGCTTGGTCATGCTGCGGGTGATTTCGTTCTCTCTCCAGTAAGTGCTCTGGATAACGAAATCCTCCTTGTCCAGGTCCAGTATCACCTTCTCGTCCGTACGGCGCTTCACATCCATATACAGGTCCGCTTTCTTGTCGTTACCCTCCCAGTACAGGTTCGTCAGACGACCGCCCACAGGGTCCCTCAGGAGCGCTGAGAGGTGCTGCCCACCTGAGTTTGTAGCGTCCATAGCAACTGGGATTCGGCTGATATATTCTTCTGGGCATCCAGAACGCACAGCATTAACCAGGTCGATAGCGGCCGCCAGAAAACACCAGGGACTGTCTGCCTCGGCAAAAGCAGGGCAATCAAACGGTGAAACCACAAGCTCTTCGAGCGCTGCAAAGTTCGCATCAACCCAAGCTGCGCGGTCTTCGAATAAGGTCTTGTCATAACCAAAGCATGTGGCGACGTGCACTTTGAGCCAGAAAAGTCCGCGCTCCCCCAAAGGTTTACCACGTCCAAATTCAAGAAGGGCTTTCTGCAAATCAGAACCTTGGGGGTGCAGCGAGGACTTGAAGTACAGGCGGTAGCGCCAGTCCACACAAGTCGGGAAGTACAGGGCTTTCTCATCTTTGAATTCCTCTGCCATTTCCAACGTAGTCAGAAGGCTGCGCAGTTGCGATACACGCTTACGGTCGGCGCTGTACCATAGAGACATACGAGTCTTCCACTCACCGAAGCGGTCAAGCTCTTCCTCGGTGTAATTCTCTTTCGGAACCCCGTCCAGATACCACTCCGGTTTCGGCTCCGGTACTGAGCGAGGCATACCTATCCCAACACCCAGGGCCCGTGCTTCTTGCACCAGTTCCAGTATGCGCTTATTAATACGGTACGGGGTTTCCTGTGCCTTATTAAGCGCTTTTTTGATGCCATCCGCGGACTTAAATGCTTCCGCTACTTCACGGAGACGGGCTCTGTCAATGTGCGAGTTATGGTAGGTTCCGCGATTGTCTATAGGGGTGAGGTACCCACCATCCCACAGAGTAGTGTGCTGCACCGGCGGTACCAGCATAGGTGGCTTCATGGTTACAGTATCAGCGGACTCTACTAGTTTCTGGAAGGCCTCCATAACGTCGTCAGCCGGATAGAGCATGCTCAGATTCCCGCTACAGTTCTTCCACTGGAACAGTCCCGTCTCAAACACTGCGGCACACAGCAGACGCCCTACGGAGATGTTCTGGGCATTGGTCCAAGGCTCGTGCCCGTAGTGTACGTTCTCGGCACTGGCACGGAGCGTACGCAGGATGTGCGTAGGAGACTTCGTACGGCGCTCTGTGAGGTACTCATACACGCGGTCCATGTACGCTGGGGCTACGTTGCGTAACTGCAGAGCCAGCAGCTCTGACTGTACGTTTCTGCCCAGTGCGGACATTACCGCCTGTGCAGTCTGACGGCGACTGGCGGACTCGCCAGGGGCGACGCTGAACGCCTCAAACATTGTGCACAGGCTCAGGGTTGTCAGGACATCCAAGGGGATTAAGCGCAGGAACCGGCGGTACTTCCCACCTATGCCCGGGGCTTTGACATTTCGCATCTCATCGATAGCGGCAGCAGCCACCTCGTATGCCGAGGTGAGCATACGCTGTGTCATCGGCAGGGTCATAATCCCGCCGTTCTGCAATGCATCCGTAATCAGCTTACGTGCCCGCTCGATTCCGCGAATCTTATAGGCCTCTTCAAGCTCCAGCTGGCGTTTCACCAGTGCTTCCTCTGGTACTACAACCGTATTCAGGGCGCTAATCATAGGCGCTTAGTCTCCTTGGTTATGTCCGGTACTTCTGACTACTGATTGCGACTTACCCAGAGATTGTACATCTCCAGGTAGTTTTTAGCGGAGCGTTCGTCGCCCCGTTCTACTGCTTTCTGCCACATCATGTGGCACCACTCAGAGGGACTGCAATGCACGATATGCTTCCTCTGCTGTGGGACAAGGCCGTGTGTATTGCCGCGTACCTTGCACTTGCTTCCGCCCAAACCAGGCACCCTTTCGCACATGAAATGACACACCCTTAAATCCGGAGGTATTATTCCGCATGACCCCACGATTCTCCATGTTTACAGACCGGGGAACGGCTCGTAGGTTTGAAATTCGAAAGTCCAGCTTATTCTGGTTTATGTGGTCTATCTCCATGCCCGCTGGGATTTCACCGTGAACCATGACGTATACTAATCTGTGCGTAAGATAACGCACGCCTTTGAAGCACGTGCGTGGATATCCTGTATTACTTATTTCAGTGGCGGCATCAGATTTATACCGGCTCCTTTTTACTCTGCGGGTTAAGGTTCCATTCACGTGGTCGTATACAAAGGCGGCCTCTAGCGCCTGTTTACTTGGCGTCAATGCACTTACCTCTGTGTTGCTCGTATAGTTCTGAGTACTTGTCGGACTTGGCAATGTCCTGCTCCAGTTTATCCTTGTTCCCGGCGCGCAGTCTGTACTTTAATCTGTTGCCCAAACAGTAACCGTAGAACTGCTCCTGCGTCATACTGCGGGCAATCACCTCAATTGCCTCCAGGTCCGGGAAGAACTGGTAGTGCTTAGGGGAATTTACTACGTCAGAAACAGTCTCACTTGTCGAATGTGAGAGCTGGAATAATTCCGCTTTCCAGCTGGTTCCACACTCAGCTAAGGTTAGGAGCCCGTCTTCTACATTGGTCACTAACCTAGGGGCTCTAGGGTCTACCTGTAGTTGTCCACAAATGTCCGCCCAGACACCTCCTGCGTGATGCTCTTTGCGCACAACAAAATCACCTACGTGGAATTTAGTGGGTTTAATCATTTAATAGTCTCCCGTGCTTTGCGTCGTGCTCTGGCCTTACGGGCCTTGAGCTTCTGTGCTTGTGCCAATTCTTCCGGCGTCTTGTGCGTATAGTATAGCATATCCGTGGGTTCGCGGTCTAAGTAATCGGCGATCCTACGCAGAGATTCAGCAATAGCCCCAGAAGATTGCATGCTACCAACAATCCAGCGCCCAGCGGCAGATGCCACTTTGCCTTCCCCTCCATTGCATGAGCGATGAAGAGCACCCCGAATACGCCCAGTAATATGATCGTGGTCAACGACAACAGAATCACCAGTTACCCCCTTGATTGTGAAGTCCAAAGGTTTGCCGCAAAGGGGGCAGATACCTCCCTGGTCTTTGGCAAGCTTAATCGCCACGGAGCGAATCTGTGCCCGTGTAATCTTTCTTAGGGCCATACCTCAATCTCCCCAACTAAATCCAGCATAGCATTGTCGTGAATGAGAGAATCCAAATGCTCAACCGTTCTTCGATGTGTTTTGGGTGCTCGTTCACGCAGCGCATCCAGAATAGTTTCAAGTTCATCGTGTTTCCCCTCGTAGTATAACTCAATCGCCCGCAGGCTCATTTCCTTCGCAGACATCTTCGCCATTGTCTGGGTGCTCCTGTATCCACTGTATATGCTGTTTATGGTACTCGTGCAGCGAATGCACCCAGTCACGTAGACTGGGAGTAGTCAACAGTGACATCAGATACTGATAGGCAGAATCTGATTGGGAGCGTCTCAGCCACAGGCATTCTGCCTCTGCGAGTACGTCTTGGTTGTTTCGAGCATAAGCCGCTACAACGAATTCTGCGGCGTCCTGCTCCGAGGTAATAGGGTAGATAGCATCAAAGGCCGTTCGCTTCCCACAGAGCTTCCCATCAAGCAACGTGATGCCTTTGACGTTATCTGCGTCATCTCCTGCTAGCATCTGCCACCAGAAGAACTTGGTGCCGTGTGCTCGCACCGGCATAGCCTGGGTATCATCCCACTTAATCCAGCCGAATGGGTTATCCAAGGCAGGCCACACGGTTCCGGTCGGGATATCGAACCGAGCCATAGGGCTGAGCCAAGAATCCTTGTCCTGCGACATCAGGATTCCCCGGTCCCCGAAGCTGTACGAATCCATTACAAAGAGGTCGTCGGCCTCAAAGTAGTCACTGCTTACCACCTGTATGCCATGCTCAGAATACTGGTCCGGGTTCTCAATCAGGTGCCGCTTCAACGGTGCCTTGAGTGGCAGCTCCTGACGCTTATTGCGGTTCCCTTGGTACGGCTTAGCCGTAGGCAGGTGCCAGCGCAGGCACTTAGCACACCCCGTAGGCGTCAGATACGCCACTGCTTCTGAGCAGCCGACCAGGAACATGTCCTCAAGCAGTAGCTGATAGAAGCGGCGGATTGCAGTGTCCAAACGTTTCACTGTAGCGGCAGATTTATAAACATAAAAATCTGAGTCTAGCAGCAACACTTTACCTTCGTTAGGCTTTACATCCTGTGGTGCTAGGGTACTTAAGTCAATCCCGTTTACGACCATCGTGATACCCCTTTGCAACTTGCAGGACGTACATCCAGTGGACGCCAAATTCTGCAGCCAGTTCCTTGCAATTTCCGCCGCGTCCCTTAACTAGGCGGCTCTTTATGGCGGCTACGTCTGCTGCGGATAATTTTAAGTTCCTCTTGCGTAAACGCTCCCCGGCCTGTATCCGCCCCTTAGCCACCCCGTCCAGGATGTTCTCAGACTGTGTGCCCAGTTGCAGGTGCTCCGGATTTACACATGCGCGGTTATCGCACTTGTGCATTACAACCTTACCAACCACATAGTCGGGGGTTAGGTTGTTAGCTAACAGGTAGGCTGCTACATGAGCACCCACCCTTTTGCCCATATAACGACAATTACCGTAACCTGAGCTATTCAGGCGGTAGGTTGTTGGTATACATGGAGTGTTCATTAGCGCCCCGTAATATCGCGGGCCTTCTTGTCGGCCCAGTTAACCCAACGTTCTGCCCACTTTGCCTTGCTCAGCTTATCGCCAAGGTAGCACAGCCCCGCCAAGGGAATCAGCGGGAGAATCAAAGCTACGTAAATTGCTCTAGATACGTACAGCATTATTAAATCTCCAGTCTAGCTACTGATTTAGCTGCCAACTTCACCTGCTTGCGGGTAGGTTTAGCGGCCCAGCGCACCACGTACATGGTGTAAGGCTCATCCTCCCGGGTAATGATTACATACCATCGGTTGCAGGCACGCTCCGCGCTAGGGAGCATGAAGCTGTGTCCAGGAGCACTAACCTCTACACGTACGCTCATACTCAGACCTCCAAATTGGCGGTAAAAGCACGGATTGCACGGGTTAACACAGACACACCCTTTGCGCCGCCTACCGCACTAAGCGCCAGCGCCATTAGCGTCAAGCCAATTGCCAGTAATGTGAGTGCAGGTAACAAGATTATGTAGGATATAAATTTACGCATTATTTACCCTCCAGTTCAGACAGCACCAGCACGGTGCCGAGCATGTCCCCGATTACTTCCGGAGTACGCAGACTCTGGTCTACGTCGTAGATGCAGGAACCAATCTCCGCCAGGCCGACGCTGAGCGTGCCCACTACACGGATAAGCACGAGGTCATCTCCTCGTAACTTATCGGCATGTGTCGCCAGGTCGTTGTGCTCCCGGAAGGCGGTAGCGGCCAGCTCCAGGTCCATACCGTACAGGGCTGCCAGCTTTTCTAGGGCGGCATAAATGCTGTCCAGGCAGTTGATACGTACACCATACACCGCTGCATCATGCACTGCGTTACTCACTGCAATAGCCAGATTCTTGTATGCGTCTAATACTTTATCCATCAATTATACTCCCAGGAAGTTAGCTACTTCATCGCGCTTAGCGCGCAGGTTATCAGCACGACAAGCGTGCTCAGCTGCCAACTCTTTGTTGTGCTTGGAGGCCTCTACGCGCGCCTCGGATTGAGCAGCCAGACGCACTGCGTCGTCTGCGAATTTAACTGCCAGCTGCTCGTTAAACTGCGCTTTGGCATCGGCCCGTTTAGCTTCGGCCGTGTAGGCTGCGCTCAGGGGTTTGATAAGGATGTTGATGATGTTCATATGCTTCCTCTAAGGCCCCATGCGGGGCCATATTAGTTTAGGTTAGGGTAGATTAGGCTTGAGGTGCAGCAGGTGCAGCGGGCGCTACAGGAGCCGCGGGAGCCACTGGAGCAGCTGGGGCTGCAGGTGCTTGCGGTGCAGCGGGAGCAGCCGGTGCAGAAGGAGCGGCAGGTGCCTGCATAGCTGCCGGACTCGGAACAGAACCAGCGTTCAGCATAATATCCAGAGCACTGCCCGGGAAGTCTACGGCCTTGTACATATCCTCCTGAATCCAGTTCTTGCTCTTACCGTCGTCGAAGGTGCCTTCGATGTGCAGGCTATCCCAGGTCTCTTTGGTTGGGTTGTTCCACAGGAACAGCTTAATCTCGGAGGCATCCAGCGCTGGCATCTTGATAGGCTCGCCGGTGTTCGGGTCGAACTTCGGAATCGGGCGGATACCAGACAGGTCCACGATGTTAGACTTCTTACCCGCTGCGCTAGTGTGCTCATCAATCGGGAATGTGAAGGCCTGGCCCAGACGCTGCGCAGCATGCTTAATGCTGTTATCGTAGTTGAGCTTGTCGAAGAACTTCTTGAAGCCTGCGCGCTCGAAGTTACTGATAGCCATCGGGTACGGGCGAATACGCTTCACTTCACCGTTAGGGCCGAACACTACGATGCCGATGCGTACGTTAGCCACCGCAGGCTTACCCGTAGGCTTGCCACCCTTGGTCGGCAGGCGCTTACCGATTTCCACGTACTCGGTGAAGTAGCCGTAGTACTCACCCTTCGGCAGCAGTACGTCCTCATACGCGCCGCCCTGGGCGGTCTCCCGCATATCTACATCTTGGGTTTCGATTGCTGCGTCTACCAGAGCGTTCAGGGATGCCAGTACATTCGTAGTCATATAATTGCGTCCTCGTTTAGTTTAAATGATATTTACGTGCAGATGCAGGCCCAGCCTAGCGGTTCTTAAGTGCGAACTTAATGCCGATAGCCGTAGCTGCCGCCAGTATTGCCAGCAGCAAGGCGATACCGCCGTAGAATGGGAGCAGCACCCACCACCAGGACCAGGCGATAACGCCGGTCAGTTTCAGGGTTACAAAGATAAGGCCCAGTACAGAACAGATTCCCATTTTCATATAATCTCCAAGTCTATTTGCTACACAATGTTTAAGTGTGCCTGCGCGGGTTGCTGGTACTGCCTAACTCCGTGTCTCTCGGCCACACTTTGGTACCACTCCGAGGCAGCCTCTAAGCTGTCGAAGCGCCTACTGTACTGCTTCCCGTCCACCATAAGAGCAGCCCTGTACTTGCCCCTGCTAGAGTCCCAAGAAACCCCGCGCGCGCCTGTTTTGTTGGTGGCCCGGAGCCCTGTGTTGTGCGCATTAACCTTCTTTGACACAACCCTAAGATTGCATGCGCGGTTATCCAGGGTGTTCCTGTTAATATGGTCCACCACATATCCCTCGGGAACATCCAGGCCTAACAACGTACATGCTGCAACATTAGCACGGGTTCCGCACGGCAATACCAAGTACCCATCAGGTCTTACGTGCCCAGCAGCGCTTCCCAACTCGGCACGGTTACTAACTACTTTAACCCACATGAACTCTCCGGTATCAGGGTTGTACTCTAGAACACCACCGGCCGGTGTCGTCCAGTAGCATGGGGATGATTTGTGGGCATCCATCTGTAATCACCATACACCCTAGAATCGGCTTGCTTCTTGACAACCTACCATAAGCAAATGCCAGACTCTTATTGTCGATTAAACAACCGCAGTGTGCACCAAAGTACAAGGCCGTGCTGCTTGCGGCATACTGTATATCTAACTTCCCATGGAAGTGTCCTATTACCATGGACTTACGTTCATGGGCTGCGTTGAGCAGCAGGTCCCCAGATACTTGATGTTGGAATCGCACAGTACCCAGCGGAGTATTCAAATCCCAAGCATCACCCCAACTCCACCCTGGCGCCCCATGCCCGGGGAACAGGATGTCCCGGTACTTCTTAATGAATTGTACAGGGAGTCCGTGAGCCTTGGCCCGGCGGTAGACAAGGGAGCCGTGATTAGAATCACACAGGAGCATGTTAGGAAACAGGTCGTGCAGTTTCTCCAGGCCGAGCTTGGCCTTCTCTAATTCCACCCCGGCACTATCCAACTCCGGACTGCTATCGTGAAAGCTAATGGCGTGCCCGTCTGTCTCGTCCCCTATCTGCACTACAATGTCTGGCCCGTACTCGTCCCGGACAGTGCGTAAAAAGTCGTATGCATCAGGGTGTGTGTAAGGCTCGTGCAGGTCTCCAATAACCAGCACACGCCTGCAGGTTTCAGGTACAAACGTATCCCCAATGTCATCCGTTGGGGAGGGTTGGATTAGTTTTCGGGATTGCATCAGGGCGTTGTTAGCCTTTGCCTTGCTACCATTGTTATCCACGAAGATGCTCCGCCAGTAGCGCACAAGCTGGCGGGACACTTGCGGGGCCGGAATACCCATCCCCACAACCGTACGTATTGTCCGAGCACTAATATCTTCGCCAGGAATCTTACCAAATGCTAGTACATACTCGTACGCCCAGGCAGCTTCGGCGTTACTTTGGAAGCGCGTTAAAATCGCCTGGTGCTGCTCTTTTGTGAATAGTTTAATCAAACTAACTTTAGCCAAGGTTGCCTCTCTTGTGTTGTTCCTACTCGTATCACATTAATTCTCGGGGAATCACAGAATCAAGCCAGAGTCAACAAATAATTTTATTTAATTATTTAGTTGACCCTAGCATATTTCCATGCTACCCTAACCCCCTACACCACCCAAGGGTACACCTATCACTACTCTTCGATAAGCTTGTACTCCCCCGGGAAGAAGGTTACGCCGTCCCCGAGCCTACTCACTACCAGCCCAGGGTAGCTTAGTTCTATCTCCCCAGTAACAGGGTCGAAGAATAGCACCGTGTGTCTTGTACCTGGGGCGAAGTATGCGGCATACCGTGGGTCTATCGGCTCAGGCCCCAGGTCCATCAATTCCACAATACTACCAGACTTTATATTCATTCAACCTTCTCCTTACTGTACATACTCGTACCCATCTCAGCCTCTGCTGGGAACGGGACCTCACCAATGATGCCGTAGTTAGGCCAGAGCTGGTGGATACGCTTAGGTGCATCCTCCATGCACTGCTTAACCAGCAGGCTCGCCTCACGTCCAACCTCCGGGTTGGCACTGTCCAGGTACAATGCATCGTGTACGTTCGTAATCAGGCACACCTGATTGTCGAACCAGTCACGGGCCAGGAGTGCACGCAGAACCATACCGGCTGCCACCGCCATCAGGAAGAACGCTTCCCCCTGGCACCAGTAGTTAGCCATCTCGGTTTCCTTGTAGTCCATTACCTTCTGCTTACGCTGCCCAGGCACAACCTCCTTCCACTGCTCCTTCTGGCGGAAGCTGTACCGTGCACCGGCTGGGCTAGTCCACGTCCCGATTCGGTATACTCGGTAACTACCATCATCAGCTTGCTCGCGGTACAGACGCCCCTCTGCCCCGGTACGCTCTACCTCTTCCTTGACAACAGCGCGGAAGCCAATTGTTTGCGGGAACAGCGCAGCCTCGTTGTCCAAGAAAGCCTGTGCGAATTCCACCGTACATCCAGTAGCAAACGCAATCCCCTTAGCCGTAGCGCCATACTGGGCTGCAAAGCTAGGAGCCTTAATACCTGTGCGCATTGCCATCCAAAGCGGATGCAGCTCGTGCTTCTTGTTGTGGCAGCGCTCATATACTTCTTCATACGGCAGTTCCTCACGGAAAGCTAGGCGGTAACAGTGCATATCCGTACCACTCTGCAGCAGTCCCAGCAGTTTCTTGTCACCAGTGTGGACGCAGGACATAACTACTTCCAGTGCCGAGTAGTCAACCTCAGTGATACGTCCGTTGTCCCCGAATCTACTGGTGAACACCTGCTTCACCTTGGATTTAGCCACACCGTCGCCATCCTCATCCGGGCGGGGTAGGTTCTGCAGGTTCGGGTTAGAGCTACTCAAGCGCCCGGTTACGGTGGCGCAAGTATTCAGCCGGTGGTGAATGATGCCGGAACCATCGGGACGCTCCGGGATTACGTACTGCAGCATCCCCTTCCGCTCTTTGACCTTACCTTCTGCGTCAAGGACCTCTCGTAAATAGTAAGTGCCGGTATCCTTCTCCAGCGCCGCCAGCTCGTTCACCAACTTACAGAACTCGAACCCTTGGCGAGCCAGCGCCTCCATTGCGTCAGTGCTGGTGCTATATACTGGCGTACCGTCCTGCAGGGTGCGCGCCTGTCGGAACTCTCCGCGCTCTGCGTACTTCTCCCGGATAACTTCCGGAAGCTCCTGGATGTTCACCAGGCCCGGGCAGAAGTAAAGGTCGTCTTCCCATTTAAGTTTCTCTTCCTCGGTATCGAGGCGGAATACTTTGGGGAGCCCCTTGTTCTTACCCGCACGATATGTCACTACACGCCACCATCCGCCTTCCGTTTGAAGTTCTTGCATGTGCGTGTCGTGTACAGGTATATAGGTGTGCGCGCCCTCTTCGTCCTCGTACTTATAGAAGTCGGCCTTGACGTACTGCGGCGGGTCATATGGCACCTTCTTGCGGTACTTGATAGGCCCGCCGTACACCAGTGCTGACATATGGAAGTCCGACCCGAAGTTGAAGTCAAGAGTCTCCGGCAAGTCCTTCGGGATGTACTGCTGCAGCTCCTGCTTAATCTCACGGATACGCTGCTCCTGCTCCTCCTGGTTCTTGCGTGCAATTGGCATATTAACGAACAGGCCGAACCATTCGCAGTATGCCCAAGCTAGCAGGGCATCCATGCGCTCCCACACGTACTGCATCTGCCCGCGCTGGGCGAACGTAGCGCACTGGCCGTAGAAGCACAGGGCCGTGTTCGGGATATCCCCGTTAACCAGGTAGTCGTGCAGCAGCATCGGGTCAATCTGGGAGGTTAACACACCCTGCTCCCAGAGAATCTTAACCCCGTCTACTTTGTGCGTACCGCCGTACTTAGGAGCCGTTTCGTCCAGCGACGGATACATGCTCTGAAAGTCCGAGGCGATGTACTCAGAATGCATCGTACAGAATACGCGACCTCCCCGCTTTAGGAAGGCCTCAAACTCGGCGCGCGCAAAGGTTAGGAACCAGCTAATCTCATATGCGGCGTTGTGAGCCACAATCAGCCAACAGTCAGCTGGTATTGGGAGCCACTCTGATACAGGTGCCGCTTCAAAGTGCGCGCGACTGTTATACCGTACACTCTCTACGGGGCCTACTTCTACCGTACCGTCATCGTGCGTGCGGTCAATACGCCACGCTGATTCTACGATGTAATTATCCGGACAGTACGGGGAAGCAACACTACCGTAATATGGGTGGTTTTGCGTCTCATAATCCGTTATCAGGATGCTTCTGCTCATTCCATACCCTCCCCTTTATGATATTAGATATGTATCCTTGACTTGTCCAGAAGCGTCTCGCTATAGATACCTGGGTCTCACCACCAGCGTATGCTTCTCGTATGCTGTGCACGTCTTCTGGGGTAAGTCTGGCAGCAGGGTTGCGGCTGCCCAGCAAATTACGCGCACCTTTATTTCGGTCCTGCATATTATCGCTAGAAGTCCCTAGTAGCAGGTGCTCCGGATTTATGCACCGAGGATTGTCGCACGAATGCCGGACTACAAGTCCCGCGATATCGCTCAGCTTCAAGTTGTGGGCTATACAGTATGCTTTGCGGTGGCTGCCAGTTGTCTTCCCGTCAAATCTGGAGCGGCCATACCCAGCGCCCTTTCCTCGGCAAGGGCTTCCCTTCTGTCCGTGGTCAATACAACCTGTCATTTCCAATTAGCCCTCCGAGCCTTATTGATAGCCAGGTGCACAATCAGCTGGCTGCTGTCCAGCGCGAATCGTTTACGGAAAGTACCTGCAGACGCAGCGTACGCCTTGATTACCTCTTCATCGAGGTAGTTAATGTCTGACGGTTTAAGTATAGTAGCCTCCTAGTGTACCTACATAGCGCCCTCATATAAGGCGCTAGGGAAGTCACCGGTTAATCTGGCCTTCGTCAAAGCGGCAACGACCCGGCTCGAATCCCACCTCGAATTGCAGGAGCGACTCTTTACCAGACAGTGCCATCTTGTTCTTCGGAGTACTGATACCGCGGACGTTTTGCATGTGCGGCTGCTCGTTTCTGTCCAAGCATCCCATCATAATAGCCAAGTCCAGGGCACCCTGTACGCCAATCTTGCTCTGCTTCATAGCGGTGAGCGGCGGGAACAGCATGTTGTAACCTTCGAGTGAAAGTTGCATAGTGCCTACAATAGCGCAGTCGTTCTCGCACCCAAGGATACGCAGCTCCTGCCAACGTGCTTCGAGGTTCTGGTGCTCGGTCTCCATAGTGCCGCCACGGATATTCGCCACCATGTCTATGATGATTACCGCCGGGCGCATCTCCTCCATGAGAGTGGATATCTGGGCCATCGTCAAGGAGTGCGCAGCCTTAACGCGAATCCGGTCAGCCCTGCCTACTTTCTTGAGGTAGGCTGGAACGAACTCTTGCTTACTGTGCCGGTCCTTAATCTCAGCCAGAGTCCAGTGCAGCGCCGCTTGATATACCCTCGGCACTGTACGCGTCGCCGGACCCTCGTTAACCAGCCAGAGAATCGGGCGGTCCCCGTATACTTCCGGCTGCTGCTGCATCTGCTCAGCAAAATCCACAGCAATAGCAGCAAGCAGACTAGTTTTACCAGAGTCCACAGGAGCAGCCACTGCGATACAGTCCCCGCCGCGTAGACCTCGGATATTGCTAGCGAGTTGCTCGAACACGCCAAGTTTAAGACCGCCGCTCTCGTCAGTCGCGGCAAGTATTTCGTCAACACTGCCGCTCTCCCATTCAAGCAGCGACTCGTGCACCGCAGCGCCGTCACCGTACTTGCGCTGTAGGTGCTTCATTTCCAGCAGGTAATCAATCTCCTCGCCGTCTTGGTAGCGCTGCGTCAGCGCTGCTACCTCCCCGCTGTAGGCCAGCTCGTTCAGGGTCTGGACAATGCCCACCACAGAATCCTGTGGCACGGCTTGTACTCCCCGCATAAGCTCGTCCATGATTACCCGCTCTTCCCGGGACAAGTGCCCAGCCCGGAGGTTGAGCATGCTCTGCATCGCATCCCACTGCACCTCCTGGTGCTCAGGGTACGTATTCCAGTACAGCCCCACCCAGTCCAGTAGGTTCGACGTGTCCGGCGCAAGCATGCTCTTGGGTATCTGCTCTCGCAGTCGGTTCCACACCTTCTGTGTGCACATCGCACGAACAACTATTAGGTCCAATTAGAGCCTCCAGAATCTCTTTAATTTCTGCGTCCTTCGGATCCGCAGCGAAGTAGTGCTCTCGGCACTGCATGAACGGGCGCAGTGCTCGGCGTGCTGCTGCTACCCCGGCATGCCCTGCCGGGTCATTGTCCAGCATCAGAATCACTTCTGGGCGATTCTGAATCAGCCAGGCCCTTAGCTGCGTGGGCAAGCGTGTACCCAGCATAGCTATAGCCTGCACGTTCAACGCACTGTAGCTCGTAACTGCGTGCTGTATCTTCCGGGCTGATAGTAAGTCCTCGGTGAGCACGACCTTTAGAGGTGCGGCCGCAGCTACAGCCGGTGCTACGGCAGGTGCCGCGACAGCGAAGGGTATAGGCTGACCGTACATTACCCACTTCGGTTGCTGTCGGGCATGCACTGCACGGCCCAGAGCAGCGCTTCCTACACGGAAGATTATCCGCTGTTTCTCTTTGCTCCACTCTGCATCCTCCACCATTTCAGGCATGATTCCCTTTGTGGTCAGGAATCCGTAAAGAAAACTCTGCGTTTCCGCAGGCGCTTGGCTAATGCAAATTGCATCTGCAGGTGCAGAGGGCTGCACCCTCGGCTCTTCCTGTAACTGTATGCGCTGGTACTGCTTGTGCTCCTTGCCCACCTGCTTGCAGCGGTGGCAATAATATTCCCAGGCATCCGGGTTATTGTAGAGCACCCCGGCGGCGTCCCTGCCGCAGCACCGAAAGCGTGCCCTCTGCCCCACGGCTAAGCGCTTGCACGCTCTAAGCCAGGGCTGGTCCATTACTTAATCTCTATGTGATTGGCATAAATGATGTCTGGGAGTATCTCTTCTTCTGACTCTAATACCTTTGACCCATTAGATAAATAGTAGATGTCCCCATTCTCCACCTTTATAGCCCAAGCATTACACAATCCCCAGGTGAATGGGATGCCGACTACAACACTCTTAGGCGCTTCGTACTTAATAATTCTACTCATTGTGCTTTCCCCTTACGTTTGATTTCCATAGCCATGCGGCGCAGGTCGTGGGCCAACTGCAGGGCTGCGTCGGCATCAAGCCGTGTCCACTTGCTACGGTCTATGGACAGACTGATAGCCTCCTCTGTATATGGGGACTGCCTCACAGTTAACCCAGAAGTACCGCCTGCTGCGCGCTTTCCTGTGAGTATAGTGAACATATCAGGATAGTAAACACTACCCGGAACCGGCGGCAGCTCGTCTTCTGGTTCTTGATACAGCTTGAAGTCGTCGGCGTACCACGGGTGTTCACCACGTATAACCCACCCGTCTATCTGTATGAAGCCACCCCCGTCGCTAACAGAAGTAACGGTGTAGTAGATACCACATCCCAGTCTACTCAGAAAGAATACGTCTTCGCCGCAACTCTCTTTACGTACGACCTTATCACCAACTTTAAACTTAGACATAATCAACCCTCCACAATATTATCGTATCCGCCCCAGTCTTCTACGACTCGGGTGCCAAGTTCAATCAGCTCCTGTTTGAAGCCATAATCGGAGAACACCATTATATACTCCGCCGCCTTCGCTGGATTCTCCTGCACCCAGCTAACCAGTTGTTGTTTAGAAAGCTGTGACACTTCCCAGAACGCGGCCAGTAACTGCGGGTCCTCGTCCGGCGACATATCCCACGGCTGCTGTAAACTCAGAGTAGATGCAGAGAGCCATTGGTCTGGTTCTACTACCCCAGGATCCCGCTCGATCGGAAGGTGCGAGAACGTGCCATCTTGTAGTACCCGCTCAAGCACTTGCCCCAGGATGTTCAGGTCCAGCACCTCATCCGGGGTGTGCTCGTGCATATACCCTACGCCGACGTTGGTGCACTCAGGAATGATGCCAACGAACTCAGCCGAGTCAGTATATACCCCCTTCTGTAAGTGCTGCTCCGTGCGTCCCAGGCGCGCTGCTAAGGTCTTTGCAAAGGTATCAGAGCAGCAGCGCATATACCTTTGATGTGTAATGATACCGTCGCCGCGGCGGTCGAAGCTAATCATCGCCTTGACCCCAGTCCAAAATCCAGAGTCATCCTTGACCGATGCAGCGCTACCCTCGCAGCCTACCTCTTCATCCACGAAGAAGCAGTAGCGTCCGTGCACACCCCGCCGCAGCATCTCCAGCATCAGGTAGATACCGGCACCGCAGTCCGCACCTAAACAGTCAGCCTGCTGCGGATTCTTTACGAACAGTACACCCTTGTTAGTGCAGCCGACGTCCGGCGCAGCGCTGGTTGGGCGGGCCACCGTATCGAGATGAGACGTAAACGCTACGTCACTTTGCTCTGAGTCCCCCACCAGCACGAAGTAGTTCCCGTGCTTGTCCTTTACGTAGTGCATACCACTACCCAGCGCCTGTAGCGACTGCATAAGCAGCGGCTCGAACCACTTAGTGCTGCCCCAGCTAGGCCGGTGCGTTCGCAGTATATGCAAGAGCAGCTGCATATCAATCCCGTGAGGATTCAAGAACATTAAGCTGCCCCCTCTACTTCTTCTTCGTCATCGTTGCCCAGGTACTTCTCTCCCAAGCAATCAGCTGCATACTCAGTGAGAATTAACCTGTGCACTGGGTGTTCTTCTGCGTGCTCAATAAGCACCTGCCGGCCCTGTGCATACACCAGTTCTTCTTGGTTGTGCACTACCCCTTCTACCGAACAGTGCTCAATGTCCGCGTCATATACATAGGCGTCGTGGTAATCAGACCAGGTGCAGCTCCAGCGATTATGCAGCCCTTCTCGGCCAACTACGTATACAAACTCCCCCTCTTCGACGCAGCCGTCGCAGACCATTTCATCGCCTGCGGTTTCGTGCATATCATCAGTGGAGTAACGCCCCTCGCAGCAGCAGCACCTAGCAGACTCTGTACCTACGTAAATGTACCCTTCGGATTCCTGCGCCCCGTACTCGTAGTCGTCACGTATTACAAAGGCGTCACTGCCTTCTTCGTCTACGCCACACTGGCTGCTATCGAGATATGGCATCAGCACTGCGCCGTTGTAGGTTGGGTGCGGTATGCGCGCCAGCATTACCCCTTCGAGACATTCAGTGTTTCTGGTGTAACCATGACCGCGCATGATTGCATCCGCAGCATTACCGTAAGCACGGACGTACTCGTTAGTCTCAGTGTTAACGATTGCTCGTGCCTGCACTTCGAAACCGTCACCGAACAGCTCCCCGGTGTACTGGATGAACAGGCGCAGCCCATTATCCGGCAGCCCGTGACTGGTGGTAGCGTACGTCCGCACAGGGCTATGCTCAAAGGAGTACCCGCTCATGCAGCTACCCGGGCCACTCTCGTAGGCGTCGTACCATTCCTGCTCGGTCTTGCACAGGTACGTTGCCGGGTCTACGTTCGTAGCCTTGAGGTCTTCGATAGCATCGCGGAAGTCTACGCCGTTGCCGTAGTAGTTAGCTAGCCACTTACCTACACGCATCTCTACACAACGGTACTCAGTAACTGCGGCGAAGTCCTTGTGCATCCGCGGCTGCCCCAGCATCACGATGGGCTCTCCGTTGCGGAAACCAAAGCCCAACGGCACAGCGAATCTAGACACTACGAAACCGTGCAACTTCATGAGCAGCGCAGCGGCGTTGCCATCGCGGATGTGTCTGCCGTAATCGTAGCCAGTATATAAGCGGCGCTGCTGCTCTTCTGGCGCAAGCATAATGCGCTCAAATAACTGCACGGCCTGCTTGTGCACCTTGTAACCGGTGAACTCTTCTACACTAGCAACTACGCGCTCAACCACTACATCATCGCCATCATAGAAGTCGCGGCGGCGCTCCCAGAACTTGCTGCCGATGGCGATTCGCGCCGGGGAAAAGAGTTCGTAGAAAGTTCCAGACCGGTACAAGTCCACCTTTTGCAACGGGCCGCGAGTCATCATTGCTTCGTGATACTCTGGGTGCAGTATCCCGCCTATAGTTACCTCTAATCCCGGGGTGTACGCGCTAACAGCACGGAGACCCATAAGCGCCTGCAGCGGGCCCTCAGTGTGGGGATGGTCAGCGCCCAGCATTTGCAAGTCCTGGAACGGGGTCCAGTAATCACCGCTGGAATACATTGATTCTTTCATTGGCAGTGCGTTTGCACCTTCCGGTAATACGATTTTCCACGGCATGCCAGCCGGATTAGTTTGCATTTTAATTTGCTCCTGAATAGATTCAACGAGTTCGTCGTTAACTGCTAAGTCAGCGTGCGTACCACGCAGAGAGCTGTCTTTGCTTATGATACGAGCGCACAGCCGCCCTAAACCTTGTATAGGCTCCACGATATCCGTACCGTAGTAGTGCTGTAACCACATCCAATTCGATCTGCTCTTGCAACTTCCGCGCGGCAGATTCTGTATACTCCCGGTACGTGGTGAGCACCACCGTTGAGTCCTGCTTACGAACTCGGAGGAGTCTACGCTCGACCGGTACGATTTGCTTGAGTTCATTAGGGACCTCTTTGAATGTTTCCCAAGTGCAGCCGCACTTGCCCTGCGTTTCCAGCAGGGCCCAGCACAGCAGCGCTGTTTCGTCTACTGTTAGCATACGCTGTCCTTGAATACCACGTTGCGGGCCACGAGTACGGACTGACTGTACAGCAATACAAACATGCCATCAAATGCACAGTCTTTCAAGTACACACCAAGATATGAACTGTACCACTCCGCCGGGTTAGTTAGTGGTGCGTCAACCGCTATACGGTAGTACGTCCCGCGCAGGTTGTATACGTCATACTTAATCATATTACACCCCGCACATTAAACCGGTAGCAATATCCGCGCAGGGTCATACCCAGGCGCTTTGCTTGTTTCTCATAGTGCTGGCGCAGTGCCGCCTTAGCGCTGTACTCTCGCGCCAGTCCTTCGATTGTTGGTTGCTGCTTACGCATCAGCAGCGTTTCAGGATTCTTTCCGTGCATACCCTACCTCAAATATCGTTGTTGCTCTTACCGTCCACAGTAAGCGTCACAGCGGCGTCCGGGTACTGCTCCTGCACCGCCTCAAGGATACGCGCGCCCAGCTCTTTGCAGCCGCCGTCCGGGTCTTCAAAGAGGTCATACTCAGGGCGCGGCAGCGGTTCCTGCGCCGCCGGTTGCTGCAATTGCACTGTGCAGTAGGGCACAGGGTTGTTTACGTCGTTGCCCAGCACCAGCATAGCGCTGGTCACAATGATGTTGAATACATTAACCATATAGTTGTCCCCAGTCGTTGATAATGCCAAGATTCACGGCGTCCAGCACAGTGCGGGCAGCCATTTCGGTGTAGGTATCCACAAATTCTAAAGGGGATTCCTGATTAGTGTCTTTTTCAGAGAATATAACCACAGTGTAGTTGTATTCTGCGTATACGCGATTGCACCACACGGGCCAGAGTTCATGGCCCGGATAGACCAGTATTGCTTTCATATGAAACCTCATACGCTAGTTGCATTCACATAGCGCCCAGTAGGACGCTATAGGCTTGCTACTATACGTACCCCCCCCCCTAGGCCCTCATACCACCACTTGTTGTGGCGTCCGCGAGTGGGTATGTCGAAGGCGTTGGCATCGTTGGCCGCAGGGCACAAGGACCACCACTTGATAACCGGGACTTTATAAATCATGCCGCCGCCTTCAAAGTTGCGTCCAGTACAGCGCGTACGTCCACGCCCTGCGATACCAGCATAGACACTAGGTCGGCATCGCTCACGCCAGTCTCTTTAGCCTTCTTGATGGCGTTTTTAACGCGCCCCAGCGCTTGCAAGCGCACTGCATCGGCATCCAGTGCGTCATTCTTCACCTGCTCCGCTTCGGCAGCGTACAGGGCCATACAGGAGCTATAGAAGCTGGCTACGATAACCTCGCGGCCTTGCTTGTCCGCTTGTTTGTAGTCCAGACGCATAGTGTCCAGTTCGATGCCCAGCTTCTCAGCCGACGCATAGCACTTTTTGGCGTTGAATTCGTACTTGCCGGACTCTTTGTTGAACTTGATAGGCAGCAGCGTACGCAGCACCATATCGAAGTCAGCAGCACCACTGCGCGGCATATCCGTAGCCCATGATACGTTGCTGCTAATCAGGCCGTGAAAGAGCGCGCTGATAGTGATGTTACGTTTTGCTTCCACTACGTCGGACAGCGCTTTACGGATACCAGCAGCAGCAGTGAGTTTAAACACGTTACCAGTTGAATTGGTCATAATACACCTCGTTGATTGGTTTACTATTGGTTAATTTCACATAGCGCCCCGTGAGGCGCTATAGGCTATTAACCTTCACCGTAGCCGACCATTTGGCACCCCCCCCCCTAGTTGCTTAGGTAATTACTTCACATAGCACCCCGCAGGATGCTATAGGCTGTAATTACTTGCCCTGCTTTTGCTTGTGCTCCCGAAGCAGCTGCTGGATGCATCCAACCGCAACGGTCAGAATGATTAGTACGGTGCCTACCATCAAAAAGTACATAGCTAACCTCCTAATTGTGAGTTCACGGTGTACCAGCCCTTGGGCTCTTTGCTGCTGCCCTTTGTTTTGGTCTTACCGCGTACATTCGTACTGAATGTAGCGGATTGCTTTGTCCGCATATACCCTGCGCGGTTCAGTGCATCCCGGCGCTTTCTCAATTCCGAACCGGATAGCTTCTCCAGCCCCTCGAATTGTTGTTTCAACTTATCTTTGTATTTCATATTGCACCTTAAAGTTAATGATTAACGCCCTAGCAGTATTTAGCAGGACGCTAACTCTTAACCTTGTTACCCACTGCACTACCGTGGAACCTGTGGTTCAGGTCTCGGCGCTATTCTTTTAAGGGGCAGCGCCTCAGCGCCCCAGCCGTTTGTCGTCTCAGCTCTTGACGTTACATCTTTACTACTACTGATTGTCTAGGATTGGTCGTCATTGCACCAGTCAAGGTGCTGGGCCTCCCCGCAAACCAGCTTACTACGTTGTTCGCTATCTAAGTTACTCAGTGAATCCGAACTTGTCAAGCGTTTATTTCTTACTGCCTTACTGCTTACTCTGTACTACTTGCTTCGGGATTCAATCTAGCTTATGTTCTTCGCGGTGTCAACTCTTTTTATCGAGTGTCTAACCCTTCACACTATCTAGCTTTAATCCAGCGGAACCTCCCGGCTCGGCCCCGGTTAGCACCTCAGCGCCTCCCGGTGATTGAACTATAGCCCCATTGAACCAAAAGAAGCAAGTACTTTTTGCAAATATTTATCCCTAAGAGCAAAAAGGGTAAGCAGGTCATGCACTTACCATGCTAAACCAATCTAGGGATAGCGCAGGGATAGCACTATGCAGGCAATAGCTGTAGCCACTACTAGCCAATACTACCTAACACTATCTAATACTACATAAAGCAGAACGCAGTGTCCGTACGCAGTGTAAGGACACGGAGTGATGCGGTGACTGTGTAGGTATGTCAGCCTACTGCGTAGGCACAGGGACATACTAGTGAGTACTAGTGAGTGCATAGTGAGTAGTAGTGTATATAGTGTCCCTAAACCCCTCCTACTCCGGTTACTTCATTTCATAATAGCTTTCGAATGAAAGTAAGAGCAAAGGGATAGCATTGGGATAGCGCTGGAGTGTGGAAGTGCGCCCTAGTGGGGAGCGCGCAGCGTAGCACATAATCGGCACAATGTAAAGCACTATGGATAGCCCTAGCGCTAGCCTAGTATGTACTAGGGATAGCACTACAGCGCACTAGCTGGCCCACTGTGGCCCCACTACTGGCACACTAGGCAGGCACTAGGCAGGCCCACTGGACAGGCACAAAATAAGCAAGGCAGAGCGCACCCCTATGGCCCACAGAGAGCGCACAGGAGGCGCCCTAGTGAACGCACAGGGATAGCCATAGGGTAGCACTAGCGATAGCCCTAGCGCAGCGCAGAGAGCCACTGAGGCCCGCTGGTGCGCACTGGCTGGCCCTAGCATGCCCCACCCAGTGCCCCCCCCCCTAAATTGACGCTAGGCACCCCCCCTATGGGGGCAATTGGGCGCGTTGAGGGTGAGGGAGGGGCTCGCGTGAGTCTAACAAATTTCGGGTTCAGGTATAGACGTGCAAGCCCCTGGATTTCCACGGAGCGCACCAGTGCCAACAAGTGCCGTTACTTGACCACGTTGCACAGCAAGTACGCGTACTTAACGTCTGCACCGGCCACGGTCTGAATGTTCACACGAATCTGCTTTGCACCTATTGGGACTTTACCCCTCAAGGTGTTCTTGCCGATTACCCTCCAACCAGTGGTGGTGCCCAGGTTAGCTGCTACCCCACCAGGCAGGCTGTTACCGGCAGCATCCAAGAACCCAATAGATACCTGCCCCGCGTTACCGGGGGTCGTCGCAATGTTCACCATGCAGGACATACTGAACATGCCGGGGTTAGTTACTGCCTGTACTTGCGATACGTTGGTACCGACACTTACAGGAGCAACTCGCATAGCTCCCTCTGTACCTTTAGGTCCAGCATTAGCCAGATACTCTACCACAGAGGATGTACCAGCCCCCTTATCTACCGTCCAAGCATTCAGGTTCCCATAACCAAAATCCCAGTTACTGAATGTGCTAAGACTAGAGTGCAAAGGACACGTACCCGCCCCGTTGCGTAGCTGCAGCATAACTCCAGAGGTTGTGACTGTACCGGCCCCTCCTATGAATGCGTGATACCCGAGCTCCTGCTCCTGCTGGTAGTGCCCGCCGTAAGGAACAGTTACACCTACAAGGTTCAGTAGGTTGTCGGTAGAGACATACAGCAGCGCCTGAGTCTGTCTAGGGTTTCTGTTTGTAACTATACTGCCCCCGATAATGTTGAATACGTTAGTGTGCCCAGCACTAATGTCAACGTATCTACGGGTACCAGCACTTCCAGGGTTCTCGAAGTTGCATCCGTTACAGGTTACTGTCGCACTACTCGCCGAATCCACAAAGAACGTGATGTTCAGGAACGAGCAGGTATTAAATACCATAGTGTATGAGGAGCAAGATACTCGGATATTACTACCTGCGCCATCGAAGAACTGGCAGTGGTAGAACGACAGAATCTCTCCAGAGTCATCTAGTCCAGCAGGCACATACAATATCCCGTTAGGGTTGAGGGCGTTTAGGCTGTTTACTTTGTAGAACACAAAGCGCCAAGAGTTGTGCCCCATTCGGATGTTGCGGTCGAACTTATCGAACGTGCACTCACGAACCTCGGTCTGCCCGTTATAGCTCTTGTCCGATCCCACTGTTTCCCTGCCAACCAGTAGCCCGTCTACTCCGGACGTTTTAGCACCAAACACGTACAGCCCCTGCAGGGCTGGGCTAAGGTTGTTGTAGTAGGCTGCGGGGGTATAGCTATAGCTGCTATTTATAGAAAACACAACCGAACCAGTAAACTCAGAACAGTCAATGCGCACCTTACCTTGATAACCAATAATACCGGCCCTGGAGGGATCTACATTAATTGGAGTGCTCCCCTTGAATTTGTAAGTCGCCACCCCGATATACAGGTCCGTATTCACAGAAGCAGCGTACGCATAAGCCGCAGCCACTGCTGGCTTACTGTCTATATCTGAATTCGGTAGTGCACCAAACATATCTGCCCAGATAGGTCCGTTTACTACTCGAAGCAGCCGCACTCCATTACTAGCCACTACTACCGTGCCATCGTTACCTGTAGCGGTGCTGCTGGTGCTGACCTTGAACAGCCCACCACCTAAACCAACCCCCTCATGCCAAGACAACAACCTAACAAGTTGCCCGTCCTCAGAGTGTGGGAATGCTTTTAGCTTAGCCATACTGGAGAATTGCGGGTACTCAATAGAATATCCCCCAGCCCTCACTAAATCTACTAGTGCCATATATCATCACCTATCGTTTCAATTCAGCCATAGCTGCGTTTACATTCTTATACTGGTTCCCAATGGCCTTGCTCTGCCATTGCCTACGCTCCCACAGACCCCAGCACACTTTGTTGCGCTGTCCGTTGATGTACTGAGAGCAATCAAAGGTCCAGCGAGTACCCCCCTTGTGCACCCACCCAACTCCTGGGGAATTCTTCTGGTACTTGCTAATATAACGCCAGTCCAGTACAGCCTTCGCGGCAGATGCATAATCAAGGCTTTTGAGGTGGCGCTTCACGGAGCTTCCGTTGAAACCAGCCACGCCTACGTTGTACGTGAAGTCCAGGGCACCTAGCAGGGCCACGTCAGAGAGCTGCATAGGAAGCCCGTCAAGAGCTTTTGCATGCTCCCCTGCTGATTGTATCAGTTGCTTCTGACAATCGCTCAGCGTGGCTCTCTGGCCCATTTTGACGCCCTTTGTCTCCCCGTAGCAGATAGTCGGGATACCCGCGCTGTCTTTGTAGGCGGTAAGGCTCAAGCCCTCGTTGTGCTGAATCACTCCAGTGGTAGCACCTCCGAGCATAGTGGCCCCCGTGAGGGCCGCAATAACCTTAGTCCTTAAACTCATATTTAATAGTCCCCTTACGTGCCTGCTCCTCTAGGAGCTTGAATGTACGTCGCTTGTAATACGCATTCCACGCCAGGGTTAGCACCGCGCACACAGTCGCAGTGATGAAGCTAATAGTGCTCCAGTTCCAGCTCATTAACTCTGCCAACCAACCTCCTGATACCGTGGCACCGGTAACTGCTGCACCTGCCCGGGTAGCGAGGTCAGACCCAACCACGTCTCCTACCTTAATCATCCTGCTGCCCCTTCTTCCTGAACAGCTTACGAATCACCAGAATGACTACTAGGGAGACCAGAGGAATGCTGGCCCCGGCTAATCCGGCGAGGATAAGACTGTAACTATCATTATTAACCACCTGCAGGCGCTCTGCCTGGATTGTCCCGGTGCTAATAGTTTGCACCTGCTTCTTACTGGACGTGTCCAAAGTGCCTACGTTAGAATCTGATACATCGGTTTTGTTAGCGGTGCTGGAATCCACCTTGTTATTCAAGCCAACGGTTTGTTTGGTGTTCTCGGCACCAACCTGAGCAGACACATCCGGCTTAGAACCAACTAAGCCGGTGAGTGCAGAGGTCGCCGAGCAACCAGTCAGAGTAACCGCGAGCAGTAACCCAGCGACCAGTTTACGCATTAGTTAGCAGCCTTCACTGCGGCTACTGCAGCTTCAAGCGCAGCAATCTTAGTATCGAAGGCAGCACCGGTCTGGGCCACGTTCTGCGGCTGCGTAAGGATAGCATACAGATCCTTACCGAGAATGTTCAGCTGGCGCAGCAGCTCCTGCTGCCGTGCTGGGGTTGCTTTTGCAATTGCCATGTATACTCTCCTTATGCTGCCGCGTCAGTAGCGGCTACGAACGCACTTTGCAGTGCAGTGAACGAATCATCAAATGCTGTGCCGGAACCCCCACCGAGCGGCATGCCTGTACCCGTAAGGGCGACGTAGCCAGTCTTAGAGAGCTGCGATAGCATGCTGAACAGGCGTGCCTGCAGCGTACCATCATCCTTGAAGGCTGTACCGGCTCGGGTGGCTGTATAGCCCTGGGACTGCATGTACGTGAAGAACGTGTTCAGCTTAGTCAGTGCAGTCGTACCTACGAAGCCCACGTTGTAGTCCGGCTGCACCTGCTTCTCCAGGTTCGGGCACGTGCCTACAATGGCGTACTGTACGTCCGCAGTTTTAGCCGCGATTATTGATGCCATTATCTTCTTCCTCTATGTTGTTTACCCCTGCCACGGTTCTGCAGCCGAGCAGCTACACCCCGAAGGCCCTTAGCCACTTTACTCTGTACCCAATCCAGTGGGTTCTCAATGAAGGCCCGAGCCATCTTCTCAGACTCACGCTCAGCCACCACTTTCTCATCTTCCACCAGATGCCCGTTCAGCGTAGCCACCATCATGGCGATTGCATCTGCTCGGTCATCCTTCGCCAAACTACCTCGGTCGTACGTGATGCCGGACAACTGCGCGAACGCAGAGTACAGCCAACGCCTATCGCGGGAGTACGCCATACAGGTGCTGATATCGTCGTGAATAGCACGCTCATGCACCACCAGGCGGTGACGACGAGTAACTGGGCTGATTGTGTCGATGATACGACGCTCTTTCTGCGTGGAGTTATTCAGGTCCCTTACACCGATACCGGCGAGACGTCGCTCCCGTAACCGGTTCAGGATAAGCATAGACACGGTACCGTGCCCCATGTTGCTCTCCACCACCATATCCGGGATGTCTAACTCTACGCACAGGTCAATCAGTTTATCAATGTTCTCTTCGCTGATACCCCCTTGGAAGCCGCCTACGGAGAATAGGTGAATGTACGAGTTCGCAGCACCCCCAGCAGCGTAGGACACTTCGTCTCCGCCACAACCCGCCGGGTCCACCACCAGCACCTTATGCTGGTACGGCAGGTGCATGTCCCCGTAGAATGCCGGGAAGTACATCTGCTGACCCATAATCCCCTCATGCTCGTGCTGGTACAGGTACCGGCGGTCCGCAATGTAGGAGAACGTTTCCGGGGAGGAATCCTGGCTGCCAGAGTAAACCAGCATATCTGAAAGCTTGATACGCGTACGCATCTGGTCGGACAGGGTAGTGTCGAGCATGTACTGCAGCTGGAAGCCCTCCGGACCAAAGTCCAGTTCCTTTTCAATCAGCGCATCCTCGTCATAGCGCCCGGGGTCCGTGCTCTCACCTAGCGTCCCATCAACACCGAAGCCGGTGCGTTTATAGCCGCGCTCAATAAGCTCCAGGATATAAGGAGCAAGTGTACTTCCATATCGCTCTTCCATTTCAACAGACGGAATGCGCCCGGGCCATACGCGGACCTCGAAGCCACGTCCCGGCAGGGTTTTATAGATGCTGTCCTTGGTCTGCGGTGTGCCCAGGTACAGTGTATCCCCGTGAGTACAGATAGCTGCGAAGTCTTTAGAAACCATCAGCAGCTGCTCACGCTGGGTTTGCGTTAAGCCGTTCTTGGTGGTCTCGATATCGTCTGGAATCAGCAGATCCGCACGCTTCCCCTGTAGGGATGCAGTGATACCTACACAGGCGACGCTGGCGGACTTATCCAGAGGTTTCAGGTCACAGTGTACGTCGTAACCTTCAAAGGAGGTTCGGTCCCCACGTGTAGGGTCAGCCTTCAAGTAGCACAGCAGCGGCCAGGTTTCCAGCATACGAATGATTAAGTTCGCTACGTCAGACGCCTGCTTCTCTGCACCGGACACAATCAGGATACGGCATGATTGGTCCTGGATGAGCCTCCAGACGGCGTACAGTGCAGCTAGTGTAGACTTAGCTTCACCACGCTGTGCGGCCACCATACGCTTCCTAGGGCCCTTCTGCATGTACTCTGCAATATCGGCCTGCATGTCCGTGAGGGTAAAGCCCAGGAACCGCATACCGATGTATGCGAATTCCCGGAAGTCGCTTAGCGCTGCGGCCATCATCATTGCGATATCCTCGCGCTCCTCTTTGGGAATACTGCGCGGATTCGCACTATAACCAGTAAGTTTCTGGTTGAGCATGCGCAGTCTTCGCGCAGTCTTCACCGATACCATTAGACAATTCCTTCTAGTAAGTCCTCAGAGTCTGAGCCACTAATCTTGTTTAAAATCTCTTTCTTACGCGCCTCTCTACGCGCCGCTAGTTCGTCATCGAATTCGTCACGAAGGTCCTGCATCTCCTCGGAATCTGCATCCGCGGTAATGTCATTGTCCTTCAAGAACTTAGCGATAACTGATTTATCTGCGGCGGGGAGCGGCACCTCGTCTTCCTTAGACTGCTTGATTTCTTCAATCAAGGCCTCAGTGAACATGCGGTGCAGCTCCGAGAGGCGACTGCGTTTAGCCGCCCCTGCCATACTTCCTCCCACTACGACGTCAGCACCCCGCTGGTGCGCAGGGCTGCCAGCAGTGCATTTAGTTGTACTACTACATCACCTGTATCCGTTGCGTCGGACACAGCTGCTGCTTTATCCAGATA
>OGIV01000258.1_pt1 | contig 43648 bp, 35 predicted proteins | sample 1571861 | NCBI WGS metagenome assembly OGIV01 (sample SAMEA2582099, study PRJEB24529) | metagenome | biome: Human gut stool | place: China | collected 2011 | reverse complement strand
ATGGACTATTTTTTATTCGATTTTTCAGGTGTGCAATTTCATTATACAATGAGCCGTTTAAATTTAAAATAATGATATAGCAAACTTTCATGTTTATGCTATAATTAAAGTAACATAAGCATGAAAGGAGCGTGCACCGGATGAGCAGAAAATTACCGTTACCGGTTGGGACGACAAATTATAAAAAGATTTGCGAAGACAGCTATTATGTGGATAAAACCTTGCTGATCAAGGAAATCTTAGATGAAAAAGTAAATGTTGCTTTATTTACACGTCCAAGACGCTTTGGCAAGACGCTTAACATGGACATGCTACGCACTTTTTTCGAGAAGACTGCAGAGGACACCGGCAGATATTTCCAAGATAAAAAAATTTGGCAGCAGGGAGAAAAATATACGAGCCATCAGGGACAATATCCTGTGATTTTTCTCTCCTTGAAGGATATTAAGGCGAGAAAATGGCAATACGCTTTTGATGCATTGAAGTATATTATCAGCGTCGAGTATATGCGGCATTCTGAATTGAAAAGAAGCAGCGAGATTGAGGAAGCGGATATAGAGTTATATAATCGTATTGTCAAAAATCAGGCTGGCTATATGGAATATGTCTTCAGCCTGCAGGCACTTAGCAGAATGCTGCATCAGCATCACAAGCAAGCTCCTGTTATTATTATTGATGAATACGATACGCCGATTCAGGAGGGTTTTGTAAATGGCTATTATGATGATGCTGTAGAGTTTATCAGGAGCTTTTTCTCGGCTGCTTTGAAGGATAATCCGCACGCCAGACAGATTGTAATGACTGGTATTTTGCGTATTGCTAAGGAAAGTATTTTTAGCGGACTCAATAATATTCGAGTTTTTTCTGTGCTGGATAAAAAGTTCAGTGAGTTCTTTGGCTTTACGACAAGCGAGGTACAGCAGATGGCTGCTTATTATGAGCAGACGGATAAACTGCCTGAGCTTAAGGCCTGGTATGACGGCTATAAATTTGGCGACACGGAGATTTTTAATCCCTGGTCGGTAATCAATTACTTTAGTAATAATTGCCAGGCTATGCCGTATTGGGTGCAGACTTCGGCCAATACGATAATCCAGGAGATTTTGAAAACCTATAATGATGATACATACAGAAATCTGCACGCTTTACTGTGGAAGACGGAGGTGCAGTCGATTGTTAGAACTAATATCATTTATCCGAAGCTGAAGGAGCCGCAAACTAATATTTTGGGCTTTCTTTTAATGACTGGTTATTTGAAGTCGACCAGTACCGAGCTGGATGCAAGAGGCGATTATATTTGCAGGCTCAGCATACCCAACAAGGAAATTAAAACGATTTATTATAATGAGATCTTATCGCTGCTGACGGAGGACATTGGCGAAAACACTGTGATGAATTTAGCTAATGCTTTGTATGATAAGGATGCTGCAAAGATAAAGGAAGCACTCAATAAGTTCATGCTGAAAACAATCAGTTATTATGATAACTTGAAGGAAAACTACTATCATGGGCTTATGCTTGGACTTCTTGCTATAGGCGAAAGCAATTATGATATTCGTTCCAATAGGGAAAGCGGTTTAGGCAGATACGACATTCAGCTTATTCCTAAAAAATCTGCATTGCCGGGGATTATTATCGAGGTTAAAGCTGCTGATAAGGATGCCGGCGTTGAGCTGTCAAAGCTTGCGCAGACTGCACTAAAGCAGATAGATGAGAAAAAATACGATACCGAGCTGTGCGCGCAGGGCGTAAATGATATTATAAAATATGGCGTGGCGTTTAAGGGTAAGACGGTCGAGATTGTTACAAATTGATTCGAATGAAAAGCAGGAGCTGGTGTACGAGGGTACGGCAGCTCCTGCTTTGTGGTTTAATATGCTATTTTTGAATCATCTTGTTAATAGTGCTTGTAGAAATTAAGGGATAAAACGCAAATCCCCTTTTAAAGTAAAATAGTTTCCAAGAACTTTCGATAAAAAGTTATGCAAAACTATTGACAACAAAGCGGGGGATGCTTATAATATAAATGAAAGTTGTGACCAACTTTTTGCAAACGCTATGGAGGTGTTTTAATTGTTAAATAACGAATTTAGTAAACAAGCAGAAAATCTGTCTAAGAAAATTGAAGAAGGCTTAAGAATTTTGCTGCCCGGTTATACTGCCTTGGATAAGGCTGCCATTACTTTGGTATTGTTTGCAGCAAGCAGTCTGCAAGCAGGCATCGTCACCTATAAAGAAGCTATTGCATCTTTACCTGAAAATATAAAAGCTGATATTTATCATTGCACGAAGGTAGACGTAGTTTGGGACGATGTAAAACAGCTTTTGGAAATGTATGAAACGGAAGACTTTTTACAAGTCTTGTTAAGCGTTTCCGATAATGACGCAAGAACAAATTCATATAACTTGCCGGCAAGCTTAAATCAACTTGCTGAAAGGTTCTTGCGTATCAAATCCGAACCCGGCAAAGGATTGCAGTTGTATTCCGGTTCCGGTGATACATTAACCAGCCTTGTTTGCCGGCACAATAACCTTGCTGTTACAGGCTTGGAATTAAGTCGTGACGGAGTACTTATTTCTAAACTTAAGGCATTTGCGCTTGGCGTTCAGATAGAAGTAATCAGACGCAGTCCTATTGAGTACTGTCTTGCAGCCCGTGGAAAAGCTGAATATGATTTCGTTATTAGTACTCACCCTTTTGGCTTAAGGGTTAGAACGCTTAGTGATAAATTTCCTGAACTCAGCGATATTTACCCGTTCCTGCGAAGCGGTACAGCAGCGGATTGGGTTTGTGGCTTGCTGGCTTTGGATAATATTACAGCGGACGGTAAGGTTGTGGCGTTTTTTTCTGAAGGCTGCATGTTTACCAATCAGGACCGTGAGGTTAGAAAGTATTTAGTACATAATGGTTTGGTAGAGGCTGTAATAGCTCTTCCGGCAAAAATGTATTCCTATACGAGCATAAAACCTGTAATGGTAGTGCTGAGCAGGGGCAATAAAGAAGTAAAGATGGTCGATGCTTCTGATATGTTTACCCCCGGAAGACGTCAAAATGAGTTTTCTGAAGAAAACATAGAAGCGATTATTGACGCTTATAATCATCCCGGTGAAAAAAGCGTATGCGTTACCGTAGATGATCTCAGCAAAAGCGACTATACTTTGCTGCCTACACGTTTTCTGGCTGTACCGGAAGCTGCAATTAAAAACGGTAAACCTTTGGAAGAACTTGTACAATTCGGAAGAAGTGTTGCAATCACCGCTTCTGCATTAGATAAGTTATCTGTAGATGAAAACGATGCTTCAACGAATTACTATTTGCGCCTTTCGGAAGTGCATAATGGCATGGTAGACAATCGTTTACCTAAAATCAGTTGCATTGATAAAAAATACGAGAAATATTTGTTGGAGGACAACGATATTATTTTGTCGCGTAATGGTTCGCCGTTTAAAGTGGCATTGTTTAACGAACAAGCCGGGACTAAGGTTTTACCTGTCGGTAACTTGCTTATTCTTCGTGCCGATACGAGTAAAATTAACCCGATTTATCTTAAAGCGTACCTTGAAAGTGAACAAGGCATAGCCGGTTTGAGCGCATTGCTTACCGGAGTTGCAATGCAAGTTATCAGCTTGGAACGTCTGAAAAAGATGCTTGTACCTGTTCCTGATATGGAAGAACAAAATGAAATAGCAGAAAAATATCTTAGCATTGTTGATGAATTGAAAATTTTGAATTTAAAAATCCTGAATGCTAAGGACAGACTGCGTCATGTAATTGATAACGGAAAGGCTGGTGAGTGAACGTGTTAAATGACATGCAGATGTACGAACTCTCTGAAGTTTTAATGAAGGAGTTTGCCGAGGGTGCTTTGGAAAAAGCAATTTCTTCTCTTAACAGAGCCGGAAAACTTGCCGATTGGTTGGAAATGATGGGGTTGAGCCAACTCTTAGGAGGAGATATTTTTTATAATCCTAAAATCTATGGTAAAATATTAGTATTGGGAGATTCCCGTACTAATAAGCGCCATCTTACCGGAGTTGCGAAAAGCATGGGTTTTGCCGGTGACCGGTTTGAGTTTTTCCTTGACTATGATGGCAGCCAAAAATATAACTATTCTAAATTGCGCTATTCAGATAAATATGCTGCTGTTATCGTGGGACCTATTCCGCACAGTACCGTGGGGAAAGGTAATTATAGTAGTGCTATAGTTGCAATGGAAACTGAACAAGGTTATCCACCGGTATTTCGTGTTGATAAGATAACTAACAACAGTTTCAGATCAGTAATGGACAAGCTGCAGCAAAAGAATATTGTTGCTGCTTGAGTATATTGTTTGAGATAAAAACAATATACTGCCTTCTCAGGCTTAGAGAAAGTAAAAGAATAATTTCAGGAGGTTTTATTGTGACTGATATTAAGAAGATTGATGTGCTTTGGGATGATAATCCCGTTGATATAAGCGCAGAGGCGAATTTCATCTGGAGTATTGCCAATAAGCTGCGTGGTACATATATGCCGGACAAGTATGGTGATGTTATTATTCCTATGACGATTATCCGTCGTTTTGAGTGCGCTTTGGCAAAGACTAAGGCTGCTGTTGTAGCAAAATACGACGAGAACCCTAATTACCCTGCTAAGGCTATGTACAGGCTTTCCGGCTACCAGTTTTATAATGTCAGCGAATTTACATTGCAGGAGCTGTGCAACGATGCCGACCACATTGCGGAAAACTTTAAGGCGTACATTCAGGGCTTTTCCGATAACATTAAGGATATTTTGAATAACCTCGACATGGAAACCCATATCAAGAAGATGGATGAAGGCGGTTGCCTGTTCAATACTGTTAAGGCTTTTTCTGAGCTGGATTTGTCCATTGAAAGCTTTGACAGCATTAAGATGGGTTATATCTTCGAGAATCTTATCGGCAGATTCTTCCAAAATGTTGATGCCGGTCAGTTTTACACCGGCCGTGATATTGTTAAGCTGGGCGTTTCCTTGCTTGTTTCCGAAGGCTGTGATGATATTTTTGATGACAACAAGCTGATTACCATTTGTGACCAGGCAGCGGGAACCGGCGGTATGCTGAGCACGGCGTACAGCTATTTCAAGCATTATAATCCTACTGCAGACGTGAAGCTGTTCGGCGTGGAGTTTATGGGTGTTTCCTGGGCTGTGGGTATGGCGGAAATGCTGATTAAAGGTCAGGATGCGACTAATTTTGTGCATGCGGATTCCTTTAAAGAGGATCCTTCCGCTGATACCAAGATGCGCTTCGTGCTGATGAATCCGCCGTTTGGTACTCCCTGGAGTGGCAAGGACGCAAAGGCAGGACAGGAAGAAGCAGTAAATAAGGAATACGCCAAGGAAAACAGCCGTTGGGGTGCAGGTTTGCCCGGTGGTGGTGATTCGCAGATGCTGTTTTTGCAGTCCGCAGTTGCCAAACTGGATGAAAAGTTTGGCCGTGCTGCTATTATCGAAAACGGTTCGCCGCTTTTTACCGGTGGTACATCTTCCGGTGAAAGCCAGATTCGTCGTTGGCTGCTGGAAAACGATTTGCTGGAAGCGATTATTGCTATGCCGACGGATTTGTTTTATAACACCGGTATTGCCAGCTACTGGTGGATTATATCCAAAAATAAACGCCCGGAGCGCAAGGGTTATGTGCAGCTCATAGATGCGACTAATATTTATCACAAGCTGCGTAAGCCTGTGGGCAACAAGAAAAACGAGTTTTCACCCGAGGACAGAGCGCAGATTGCCAAGCTATATACCGATTTCGACAAGGCTGACAGCGAGTACAGCAAGATTTTTAAGAACGAAGATTTCATGTACCGTGAGTATGCTGTTATGCAGCCTTTGCAGCGCAGCTATTCTATTACGGAAGCAAGCATTGAGCGTATGCTGCAAAAGGGTGCACTCAAAGGCCTGTGGGATGAAGCTAAGGTTGCAGAATACGAGGAACAAGGCAATGCTTTGAGCGGTAAGGATGAGAATAAGCTGAAGGCTTTTTATGCTACGAAGCCTGCTTATGATGCAATTTTGGCGAAGCTGCAGGAGCATATTGCTGATGAAAAATGGCTGTCGCCTAAAGCATTTACACTGGTGCTGCAAGCTGTTCTTGGCGATTTGGCTGATAAAAAACTCTTTGAGAAAATCATGGATGGACTTTCCGTTATGGATAAGACTGCGGAAATCCAGCGCGATAAAAAGGGCAACATTATCTACGACAAGGAAACCAAGGATACAGAGCTTGTGAAGTACACCGAGGATATTGAAACCTATATGGCGCGTGAGGTACTGCCGCATATTCCTGATGCCAAGTGGTTCTGGGAAGAGGATTTGACGAAGAAGAAGCCTGTAATCAAAACCGGCGCGGAAATTCCCTTTACCCGTTACTTCTACAAATATCAGGCACCTAGGCCCAGTGCAGAGCTGCTGGCAGAGTTCTTGGAAATCGACAAGGCTGTGAATGAGCGTGTTGCTCGCCTGCTGAAATGAGGTGATGGGAATGCGTGAGATGAAGGATAGTGGGATTGAGTGGATTGGGGAGATTCCGAAGGATTGGTGTGTTAAAAATGGCAAGTACGTATTCAATGTTTACGGAATGTCTGTAAATGATGATTTTATTAACGATACTGATGAAGAAAGCTATAAAATAAAATACTATAAAGTAGATAATTTAAATGAAGCTACAGAACAGTTTTATATAAAAAGCAATTTCGCAAATTTTGGTATAAAGATTTATGAAATAAAGGGACCTATAATATTAGTACCAAAAAGAGGAGGAGCTATTTATACTAATAAAGTTAGAATAGAAAAAGAAGCATGTTTATTTGACTCGAATATTATGGGATTAACAACTAATAATAATGTTAGGTTTATGGCTTATGTTTTATATGGCAGAGGCTTATCTGATATTGGTGATGTTACAACGATTCCTCAGATAAATAAAAAACATATCGATGTATTGAAAATTCCTGTGCCGAGTATAAATGAACAAAAAGTAATTGTCGACTACCTCGACACCCAATGCTCCGAAATCGACGCGACCGCTGAAGATATCCAAAAGGAAATTTCTCTTTTGGAGGACTATAAGAAATCTGTTATCACCGAAGCGGTTACCAAAGGTCTGAATCCTGATGCGGAGATGAAGGACAGCGGGATTGAGTGGATTGGAGAGATTCCGAAAGAGTGGACGGTTAAAAATTTGAAGTATATTTTTGATATTACTTCTGGTTCAACTCCTGCAAGCGGTGTTAGTCAATATTGGGATGGAGATATAAAATGGATTACTCCTGCTGATTTTAAAACAAATGATGTATATGTTTTTGGTGGAAGAAGAAATATAACGGGTCTTGGTTTGATGTCTTGTAGTACTCAGGTTATACCTGATAGCAGTATTATATTTTCTAAAAGAGCACCTATTGGTTCAGTAGTAATTACTGGTGAAAAAATGTGTATAAATCAGGGATGTTTAGCGTTGATTAGCAAACATCAAAAGACAAGCGTGAAATTTTATTACTATGCTTTGAGTATTTTAGATAAAATATTTGATATGTTGGGAAACGGAACTACTTTTAAAGAAATTTCAGCTTTTAGGTTTAGTAATACTAGCTTACAGTGTCCTCGCTTTGAAGAACAACAGCAAATAGCCGACTACCTCGACACTAAATGCTCCGAAATCGACACCCTTATCGCTGATAAAAAGCGTCAGCTCGATATCCTTGCCGACTACAAAAAGTCCCTCATCTACGAGTACGTCACCGGCAAGAAGGAGGTTCCTGTAAATGAATAACATCCTTTCGGAAAAAGAATATCAGCGTTATATCATTGACCAGCTTGTAAAGCCGGAATGCGGTTACGTAGAGGCTCCGGCAACGGAGTTCGACCGTCTTTTTGCTATGAATCGCAAGGCGCTGTTCGCTTTCCTTGAAGCAACTCAGCCGGAAAAGCTGCAGGCTTTACGCAAAATCTATAAGGAAAAAACTGAAGATACCCTTGTTGCCTTCATCAATCAGCAGGAAACGAGGGCGAACGGCAGTCGTCTTGATGTGCTTAAGCATGGCGTAGAGCTGGCCAACATTCATCTGGATTTGATGTATACGAAGCCTGCAACGACCTTCAACAAGGAACTCAACGCTTTGTACCATAAGAACATCTTCACCGTTTCCGAAGAAGTCTGGGCGAGCGATGATGAACGCATTGACCTGGTAATCTTCCTCAATGGCCTTGCAATCATCACCTTTGAGCTGAAATGCAATGCTGCAGGACAGTCCTATCAGGATGCAATCTATCAGTATCGCATGCAGCGTAATCCTAAAGACCGCCTCTTTTTGTGGAAGGCCGGTTCTTTGGTAAACTTCGCTATGGATTTGGAACAGGTTTATATGTGCACCAAGCTCAGCGGCAGCAGTACCTTCTTTCTGCCCTTCAATATGGGCTGCGGTGAAGGTATTCAGGTTGGCGCCGGCAACCCTGTTTTGGAAGATGAATACAGCGTGCATTATATGTGGGACGATATCCTGCAAAAGGACAGCCTGCTGGAAATTATTGGCAAGTTCATGTTTATCGAGGTCAGCGAAAAAGAAGATGCCAACGGCAAAGTAAAGAAGAACGAAACAGTTATCTTCCCTCGCTATCATCAGCTTGATGTGCTGCGCAAGGTGCTTGCTGATGTTAAGGAGCATGGCAGCAGCCTGAACTATCTTCTGCAGCACAGCGCAGGCTCCGGCAAAACGAACGAGATTGCCTGGCTTGCACATCGTCTGGCGTCTTTGCATAGTGCAGATAATAAGATTATCTTTGATAACATCATCATCTGTACTGATCGCGTAGTAGTCGACAGACAGCTGCAGCAGGCAGTGCTTGGTATTGAGCACAAGGAAGGCCTTATCCGCGTTATGGACGACCAGTGCAATTCTACCGACCTTGCCAATGCGCTTGGCGGTAACACCAAGATTATTGCAACGACGATTCAGAAGTTCCCGTATATCGTGGATAGCGTCAAAGGCTTGAAGAATAAGCATTTTGCGGTAATCATCGACGAAGCGCATTCTTCTACCTCCGGCAAGAACATGGCAGCGATTACCAAGTCGCTTGGCTCCGGTGAAGTGGAAACCGATGTTGATGTTGAGAATATTATTACCGATGAAATCCAGCGCAACGGCAAGCAGCCTAATGTGTCGATGTTTGCCTTTACCGCTACGCCGAAACCGACTACTCTGCAGCTTTTCGGCAGGGTAAATGAGCAGGGACGGTATGAAGCCTTTCATATTTACTCCATGAAGCAGGCTATTGAAGAAGGCTTTATTCTTGATGTGTTGCAGAACTATATCACTTACGATACCTTCTTCCGTCTCAACAAAGAGATTGAAGATGATCCGGAAATGAAAACGAATGATGCAAAGCGCCAGATTGCCCGCTTCGTGCAGCTGCATGAAACAAATATCTCGCAACGCATTGAGGTAATCATCGAGCATTTCCGCCAGAACGTCATGCAGGAGCTTAATGGCCAGGCTAAGGCTATGGTCATTACGGAATCTCGTGCCGGTGCGGTAAAATATCGTCAGGCCTTTGAGGACTATATAAATCGCAAAGGTTATACCGGTCTGAAGGCATTGGTTGCTTTTTCCGGCAAGGTTACCATCGACGGCAAGGAATATACGGAAGTAGGCATGAACGGCATTGCTGAAAAGAACCTGCCTAAAGAGTTCGATAAGGACGAATATCAGGTGCTGCTGGTAGCAGATAAATATCAGACAGGCTTTGACCAGAAAAAGCTGTGTGCTATGTACGTGCTCAAAAAGCTGCGTGGCGTAAATGCAGTGCAGACCTTATCCCGCCTGAACCGTATCTGCCCGCCGTTTGACAAGAAAACCTTTGTCCTGGACTTTGCTAATGATTATGCTGATATCGAGAAGGCGTTCAGCAAATACTACACGGTAACTTTGCTGTCCAACAGTATTAACCCGCGTTCCATTTATGATATCAGCGCTAAAATCGACGGCTATTTCTTCCTTGATCCCGGCGACGTAGAAGACTTTAATACGCTGCTGTACAAGGAAAGGGTTACCGCTGCGGACAAAAAGAAAATGACCTTCTTTTTACAGAAGGCCAAAAACGTCATCGAAAAGAACAATGATGAGCAGATGCAGAAGGAAATCCATATGGCAATCAGCCATTTTATCCGCTGCTATGAATTTTTGATTCAGGCAACCTGCTTTGAAGATGCTGAGATTCATAAGAAATATAAGTTCCTGTCCTATCTGCAGACGTACTTGAAGGTGCGCCATTCCGGTGGCGGTTTTGATTTGACAGGCAAAATCAAGGCTGATAACTTTGTGCAGAAAAAGAGCGGTGAGTTTGCGAATGTTAAGCATAAAGCTGATCCGATTGTGCATCTGCCGACCGCTGAAGCTCTTAACCTTACTCCTGCAAAGATTGAACGTCTGTCGCAAATAATTGCGGAAATCAACAGTAAAACCGGCAAGAACTACGACAATGATGTTGCGGTTAAGGCTATGCTGCAGATTAAGGACATCATGCTGAAATCCGAAAAGCTGCGTGCAAGTGCTCAAAACAACACTGAAAGAGATTTTGAGTTTGCTTATTTCGACAACATTGATGATGCTCTGGTAGAAGGCTTGGAGCAGAATCAGGACTTCTTCAGTCTGCTTTTGGATAATGATGAGATTAAGCGTCAGGTGCTGGGAATTTTTGCAAGTGATGTATATAATGAGCTGAAGGGAAAAGCAAATGTGCTATACCCTAAGTTTAATGAAAATGCAGTAACACTTAAGGTTGCAGAAGATGAGGAAAAATATGGAAAAAAATAAATCATCTGAGATCAAGAGAACACCAATTCGCGAAGCAGTAAAACTGCGCTTGTGGGGAATGGCGGCAGGTAGATGCGAAATTTGTAATAAACTGTTGTATTTGGATTCGCATTATGGCGATGATGCCAATTTTGCCGAAAATGCCCATATTCACGCAGTTGGTAAAACAGGACCAAGACATGTTGATAGCATGACAAAAGATGAAATAAACAACATAGACAATTTAATGCTTCTTTGTGCAGAACATCATCATTTGATAGATACCAAACCTGAAAACTACCTATCAGATTTCTTGATTGTGCAGAAAAAGACTCATGAAAATCGTATTCGAAGATTGACGGAGATTCAAGATGCTGATTCCTGTAAGATAGTGACATTCTTCTCAAATATAGACAATGTTGATGTATTCAATACAGTATCTGTACTTAGAAGAGCTAGTGTAAAATGTGGTCTCTATCCGAAACAGGATGAGCCAATAGAATTGCATAGTGGGTCAGTTACAAAATACATACCATCAAAGGAAATTATGCAAATCCAAGTAGATGTACTGGAGAATCAAGTTAAGCAGTATTTTGGTAGCATTGTAAAGAAGGAAGATGTTGTTGCTTTGTTTGCACTTGCTCCGCAACCACTTCTTTTCGAATTGGGATATTTGCTTTGTGATCAATTAAATATTCGCGTCTTCCAGTGCCATCGCGAAGGAGATAAATGGGCATGGCCTGAGGATCAATCGGTGGTAGATTTTCTAACATGTAAATCGAGGAATGAATCAGAAACAGTTATAGCGTTAGTTGTTGATTTGAGTGCTGAAATTGTAGATCAAAGGATTATAAATGTATTGGGTGAAAAATGTTCTATCTATCACCTGACTATTTCAGAACCAAATCGTGTGTTTGTTAAGAATCCTCAGATTCAAGACAGTTTTGTCCGTGCTTTTCGGCTGTTAATGGAAAGAATAAAAAATGATAATCCAAAGGCAAATGAAATTTGTTTATTTCCAGCTATGCCAGCCTCGCTTGCAGTTCGTGCTGGTATGGATATTATGCCCAAGGTGGATTTGCCAATAAAAATCTATGATCAGCTTTCGCAGAAAAGTTGCTTTGAAGAAACCATAACGATTGGAGGTAAATGATGTATACCAAAGAGATATATAATGGCTTGCTTAAATCGATAGCTAAGTGTATTGATATTAGTGATGAAATGTTTGAGGCAGCAGAAAAGACCTATAAAGATCTTGGGAAATGGATAGACCGAGAAACTCCCGATTATGAAATTAGCATTTATCCGCAAGGTTCTTTTGCTCTCGGAACTGTGGTCCGCCCAATTACAAATGCAGATGATTATGATATGGATATTGTTTGCCAATTCAAAAAACAGTATGGATTGACGGCGAAAGAGCTTAAGGTTGATGTGGTTAAACCATTGCTTGTCCGTTACAAAAAGGCAAGTAATGAAATTGAAGAAAAAAAGAGATGCTGGCATATTGAATATGATGAGGTTCCCAATTTCCATATGGATGTTATTCCAGCTTATGCTTATGGGAGTGCTATCCAAATAACAGATCATAATGAAGACGATGATACCTATGATTACTTGGGAAGCAATCCATCAGGCTATGTGAAATGGTTCTTTGATGCTTGTGCAAAGCAACGCAATAGATTGTATGATCAATATGTCAAGGAACATCGCATGGTTGTAGATCAGGCTGATGTTGAAGATGTAAAGCGTAGAAAAGTAAAAACACCATTACAGCGCGTTGTACAGATTCTTAAACGGCATCGAGATATCAAGTTTGCAGATGATAATAGCGGTAATAAGCCCATATCAATTATAATTACAACAATAGCAGGAAGACTATATGAAGAAGAGGATAATATTTACGATGCTCTTTCTAATATTTTGTCTAAAGCTCATTCTTGGATTATGGATAACCGCAAAGGACAGCAATTTTACATAGAAAATCCCAGTTATGAAGGTGAAAATTTTGCTGACAAGTGGAATACGCATCCGGAACGTGCCAATGCATTTTTGCAATGGCTTGATACTGCTAGGAAAGATTTAGTTGATAGTAGACTTTTGCAATATAATAGAATTGAAATGGGAAATCATCTAAAAGAATGTTTTGGTAGCGAGACCGGAAAAGCCGTTTTTAACAATGAAGCAAAGACAGTGCGATATGCTATTGCGGCGGGAACCTTGAAAGTAGACACATCGACAGGAAATATATCAAAATATGGCACAGTTTCGATTCCACCAGCACATCACTTTGGCGCATAAATATTTGAAAACAAAGCCTATTTCGTTGGCAAATCAGCAAATACGGATGCAGTATTTATACCGTAAGCTATTGGTAGAAAACTATATTAAAGATTCAATGTTTGTATGTGTTTTAGATATACAGCCATCTTCAGAGTCCCAAGTGTATCGAATCAAAATTACTTATAAATTGAGTGATGGAGCACCAAAAGCATGGCTGATTTCGCCACCACTACAAAAATATGAAGGAAAATATCCGCATCATAAGTATGGCAAGGATAACAATGGAAATTATCAACTGTGTGTTTATTATCCTAAGTATAAAGAATGGAATAAGCAGATGTATATTGCAAATTCATTTGTGCCATGGGTATGTACATGGTTGAGCACTTATGAATACTGGCTTGTGACCGGAAATTGGCATTACGATGAAATACTTATTGGTCAGAATTAAATAAAAACATTAACCGAGAGATTTAAGTTAGTTTTACCAAGATGATTAAAGTGATAATATGCGTTTAGTAATTGAAGAGTTTGCTCCTTGCAACTAGAGAGGGCAGTGTTATTTCCAATTGGGCAAATGAGATATAGAAAAAGTTTATGGAAAAATTCAAGCGATATTATCATCAGATTAATGATATAATCCATAATTTTATTGTGGATGGTGAGTTTAAATAGGTAATTTATCAATTGTATTTGAGTAAATGGATTAAAAAAATACTGTCGAAAGTGATTGAAAGGTTGAAAAGTATAATGATGATATAATTTATACAATCATTAAATGCCAATAGTGGCTGAAATTTAATAATTATATCAGAGTTTTATCATGTGGCACGTAGATTTTGTAATGGGGTTAATCGTATACATTTATAGTATTGATATGGGTAACCCGTAATCTCGTTGACAATAGTTACGATGCTATCAACGATAAGATAATAGCCTTTAGGTGCTGTGGGAGTTTCTCGCCAACTATCTGATTTTATAATGGTTATAGTTACTTCAGGCTTTTTAAGGTTACGGCTACGTAAAAATCTTTTAGCGTGAACACGGCGGTTATGGTCTTGAAAAATACCATTGGTGTGTTTCAGAAGATATTCTGCTAATTTTGTGTAGTCTCCACTGTTGTCCAGTTTTTTGATGTTTATAGTTCCGTGAGACCAGATATTTTGTAGCTCTGCATCGGTAAATATATGATTTAGCAACAGATGATGATGTGGAACGCCACAGTAATCGAAATTTGAGACACCGACATATAAAAGCTCTTTGCCTTTACGCTTTGCAGCGGCTTTGAGATTTCGTAAAAAATTTTGGATATCATTTTTTGTTTCTTGAGGAGTTTGAGGTCTGTTATCTTTGGCATAGGTTAATGTAATAAGCATATCGCCAGAAAAAAAATTATTATTAATAAGACGTGCTAACTCTTTTTTGGCACGACGCTCATTTGCTTTTGCCATATAGTTAGGTGTAGGAGAGATTTTAGGTTCACGTTTGGTATTTTTAAAATGGAATTTTAAATTTTGAAGTTTTTCGATTTCCAATACGGATCCGCTATGGATTTCTTTTTTGATATACATTAAGTAGCTCCTCCGTGTATGTCGTTAAGTTAATCGTTTGTATCAAGACTAAGGAAGGAGTTTCACCTTCCTGATTTTTATAGTGACAACTAAAGTATTTTATATCATAATGACCTAAAGTTAATAAAAAGTTATTCGATTTATAAATTATTTGAAACGGAGGCCCTAACATGAACATCACAGTATATCTTGCCTCATCGACAGGCAACGACCCTAATTTTATAACAGCGATGTGCGAGCTTGGTACATGGATTGGTGCAAGCGGTAATACTTTGGTTTATGGCGGTTATAAAACTGGTTTGATGGGTTAGCTGGCGCACAGCGTTCTGCAGGCAGGTGGTAAGGTTATCGGTGTGGAGCCGTTTATAGATGAGGAATATCAATATGAGGGACTGACGTAGCTGATAGTTGCCAAGGATATGGCAGAGCGCAAGACGAAGATGATTGAGCTTGGCGATGCCTTCATTGCGTTTCCCGGCGGTGTGGGGACGCTGGAGGAGGTCAGTGAGATTATGTCGAAGCTGTCGCTGAGGCAGCTTGATGAGCCGTGCATTTACTATAATTTTGATGGTTATTATGATGATATGAAACACTTTTTGCAGCATATGATTGCTAAAGGTTTGTCATCAGAGGAGAAACAGAAAGGCGTATATTTTGCGGAGAACCTTGATGAGATAAAGAGAATACTTAAATGATAGAGAGCTGCTTCGACGGCTCTTTTTACTTGTAAGAATATCACTGTAGTGATATACTTAACTTAGTAAGCATGGAGGCGATAGTATTGAAAAAAATAATCACGCTTTATCATGGATCAGAAAATATTATAGAAATGCCAACATTTGGCAAAGGCAAGCGTAATAATGATTTTGGCTTAGGTTTTTACTGTACGGAAAGCAAAGCATTAGCGATGGAATGGGCTGTATCTGATCTGCATGATGGTTATGCCAATCGTTATACCTTAGATACAGAATACTTAAAAGTATTACATTTGAACAGTCCACAATACACTATACTGAATTGGATTGCAGTTTTGGTTGAACATCGTTTATTTACGCTTAAGAATCCTGTTGCCAGACGAGCAAAGCAATATCTGATTGATAATTTTGCGGTTAATGTGAATGCATATGATATTATTACTGGTTATCGTGCAGATGATTCTTATTTTGATTATGCAGAAACATTTTTAAATAATGGTATATCTGTGGAGCAACTGGCAAGGGCAATGCGTTTGGGCAAACTTGGCGAGCAGATTGTTATTAAGTCGAAATATGCTTTTTCCAAGCTGCATTTTGAAGGTTATAACAATGCTGAAAAAGATAAATACTATGATAAGCGTTGCGATAGAAATAAAGAAGCTGATCGGATTTATGAGCAGATGTTGGAAGAAGAAAGCGATGGCTTATATATTCAAGACATTATGAGAGGACGGGTTGGTAATGACGATGCACGCATACCCAGAAACTTATGTAAGTAAAGCGCAGGATAGGCTTGGCGATGCTTTTGATTATGCCATCAATAGCTGTAACATATCTGGTGATGATTTCATGCATATGTTTGCGTGTAGTTCTGTTGGTAGGCGCATGGCTAAGGCTGACCCTAAATATATTCCTGGTAAAAGTGGAATAGAGATAGCACTGGACATTGTGGAAGAGGCAACTGGTAAAGTGCTGGATATTGAACCCAAAATAAATTATGCTCGTTCGCCAGAATATTGGATGGGATGGGCACTGGCGTACTATCAATGGTGGTCTGACCGGCAGTATAAGGAAATTTTTCAAGTGGTGAGCTATAAAGATTTGCAGAAAATGTATTACACGTTACATGAAGCGGATATCACTAAGTTTACAGATATTATGGATAGGCTTATGCATGAACATTTTGCTGAAACAAATTTGAAGCGTTTTCGCAGTTATACAGGTATGACACAGACGGAACTTGCTCGTCAATCTGGAGTAAGTTTGCGCTCCATACAGATGTACGAGCAGCGTAATAAGGATATAAATAAGGCGAGCGTGGAAACTGTTTACAGGTTGTCGAAGGTTTTTGGCTGTGATGTAGAGGATTTGCTGGAACACTAGCGTTTTGGCCGTAGTGGCAGCATAATCAACACAAAAAGCTGATACTCATACAGGTCGCAAGGACTTGCAGAGTATCAGCTTTTAATTTTACGTAGTGCTATTGGTCGGCTTTTAGCTTTTGGGTATTACTTGTTATGCTTCAGCTGAGATTTCTTTTAAGTTGTCAATTGCCATCTCTACATCTAGGGTGTGGAAGCCCAGCCAGCTTTCGGCCATAAGCTCGGCATCGGCAATCGCATAAATCTGCTTGCTGGTTTCGCCTGTATAGTAGTGCCAGTAGCGGTAAATATAGCCTATCCAATACATAGTTTCGTTGGCATAAGTCGTTCCCGCTTTGTGTGCTATTGCTTTTTACTTCTTGTATTGGACCAAGACACCAGCCTATTCACTGAATATCATCAGGGAGTCTGTGGAAAAGCATGATGTTGCTACATTTGAAAAGCATGTAGATATGGACACGCTTTATACCAAGGCTTTTGATGATGGGGTTGTGGCTGTAGATAAGATTCAGGGCGAGGGAACCTTGTCGAATCCAATGGCGGTAGGCTTCTTGCAGATGCTGAAACCGCCTGTTGTTGCTGCTTTGAAAAATGAAACTATCGAATATGTTAAGGGTGAAAAGGAAAATAAAGCACAGAGCAATAATAAGGCCGATGATTTTGCCAAAGGTATGAAAAACGAATCCGGCATTGACAATTCGAAGCTGAAGGACATTACAGTTGTTAGCAAGGACAACAACGAGGCGATAGTAGCTTTGACGCTCTATAACCAAAAAATTGATAAAAATTTTGACCTTAAGGTAAAAATGACTAAATTGAATGACGGAACTTGGAAACTTAAGGAGATTACTAATTTAGTCGAGTTTTTGGTGGAAGTCGACAAGGCAGAAAAGAAAAAATTGGTTGAACTCAATAAGAGTATTGTGGCAGAGCTAAAGAAGGCTGTCCCTGTAACTGCTGCTAATGTAAAATTAAACAGTGACGGCAATCCTTTCTTTGCTTCTTATTGGCTGAGCTATGGGATTGAGCTTCAGAATAACACTGATAAAAACATCAATGAAGCCTAAGTTCTTATTGACATTGTTGATAACAACGGGAAGCTTTTCAGGGAAACGCGTTTAAGATATAATTAAGATGTTTTCGCTGCCCATAGCAAGCTTTCCTTAAGCTATAAGGACAAACTCAATCGGTTTATAGATAAAGATACGGCGTTGATTGCGAATATGAATGACAAGAAAATGGAGGTTCATGTTGTCGGTATCAAATATGCAGATGGTAAAGATGTTAAGGTTTTAGAAGAACTTCCTGATGTAGTTAAAAAGTAAGGCTGCACGAGAAGTAGACTTATAAATCTGCGCCAACAACACAAAAAGCTGATACCCGTACAGGTAAGATTTGTGGAGTATCAGCTTTTTTAAATAGCTTGTTTGCATATAGCTATGGTAATATACTTAATTTATAAGATATGATAAGAGGACGGATTGCTGATGAAGATATGCGTATACTCAGCGCCATATGTAAGTAAAGCACAGGATAGGCTTGGTTATGCTATTAACAGTTGCAATATGCTGGTGAAGATTTTTTGCTGTGCTGTGAAGGATTTGCTGGAATACTAGCGTTTGACTATATAACTGACATAATTGGCTTTACGGTTGACATTATAGGGTAATATAACGGTGTTTTTATTATTATCACTAAACAGAATTTTTATAGTATAATATACTTAGCTAAGCTTTTGAACGTTGTTGAAGTATTGATAATAAGACTAACAAATAAGGAGGTATGCATATGGCTTCGCTAACACATGTGTGCATGTGGCATGGTAACTCCTGGCAAGCTATTACAGCTGAAGAGGCTGCAAAATTACATCCTGGAGGAACTGTATCTGCCTATAGTGGTCTCTTCATGTGCGAACTTTGTGGACAGTATGTAATACTTACTGATGGTGATATACGAAAACGTTATTTTAAACATAGCGCATATGAAAAAAGTAAGGATTGCCCTGAGCGTACATTTGGTGCGGGGTATTCAATTCCTTATGATTATCAGTATTACGAGTTGCCGATACGTATTACAGCTATATCTGCATCTTCCTTTAGGTTCGAAATAGGTTTGATTAGAGCACCTATAATTTCTCTAAGCAAAGACTTTCGCATAGAAATTAAGCCAAAAGATGTAAGTGACATCAGCTATGTTTTCTCTAAAGAACGGTTGAATTACAATAGTATTACTTATCTTCCTATTGGTGAATTTCCATTTGAAAAGTATATAATTAGCTTTCGGAATGGAAATGATAAATTACATGATTTTTGGCCAGCGGAGATTAAAGGTATTGATCCTGAAGGAACATTGTTTGAGAAAGATTCTGGTAAGAAAGTCTTGTATGATGCAGATGTTGAGATAAAAAAAGAGTATTATTTGTTAAAGCGTGGCTCAAGAATCGTAAGATCATGTAAAGATATGTTGATTGAAAAAATCATGCAGAAACAAATTGGTTGTCAAACCTGGACTCTTTACGTAATTTCAGCAGCTGATTTTAATGAAAATACAGCTAAATTCTTTCTTGAATTTCATTGTAGACTGACGGATTATCCTATTTCTTTACAACTGGTTTGGCCGTTATATGTCGAGGGTAATTATTTAGTAAAGCATAACCAAAACAGTATGTATATGCTTGTTACGGGTAATATAGCAGCGTTAAAGACTTTTCCAGCAGCGAAGGTTCGTCAATTCAATTACAATAATGAACAGGATAAAACACCTATAATATATGAGGTTGATTGCTCTGATAGACAGCAGTTAATATCGGTTGGTCGTAGTAAAGTTCTAAAATATACCTATTTTTGGAAAGAAGCTTTGGATAAGGATGGTTTTGTACCGGAAGTTTTTGTAACGGATCTTGATGGAGTTACAATTGGTTCTGGTGAAATAAATACTCTACCTCGCAATAAAACACTTCGCTTTAAATCAGTGTTTGATGGAGAAATAGTAGTTTTAATCAATAATCATATTATAGATAAGCAAACAATAAAAGCAGATAAAATTATTGATTTATACGGACTAGCCTTTGGCTTATGTGTTAGGGTTATCATTGGCTTAGATATCGTTTGGCAGCTTGATATAAAAAAACAAGCAGCTATCGTAGTTGATGATGAAAATGAAATTCTGCAAAAAATCAATAATGCTTTCTGTAAGACAATTAAGGTGCCGCATTCTTTAAAGAATATTCTTGTAGGCATGAAACGCTATCCGCAGGTATGTCAATGGATACGTCTTTGTATAAAAAAAGGTGTTATTAATGAGCAAGCCTATAGGAAGCTACAAGAGATTTATCTAACTATCAAAACTAAATGATCAGGAGAAGTACTATGAATAATTTTATTGATCTTCTTACCAAGGAAGAAAAAGCAATCCTCTGTGAAATTATAACAGGTAGAGAATTTAAAAAGCTCTTCATCATAAATGAACGAGAATTTTCCCAAATACAACCAGGCTTTAGAGCTAAAACTTTAGAAGAACAGCGTGCGTTATCAATTGCTAAAGCTCATGTCCAAAAGCCTTTTATTGCAATGTGGATTAATTTAATGGTTGATAATTGGCTAAAGGAAATACAAGACAATATTAATAAGATTGAAGAAGAGGGAAAGACTCATGACTTTGCTTTAGCAGCAACTTTGCTTGATTCTTTTTTTAAAAATAATCTTCCTTTATATTTTAAACTTGCAGGGAAGGCTTTAGATGTTGAATTACTTTCTGAAATTTATAAATGTATGATGAGCCTAAAATGTGAACGCATTAGGAGTGATGAAAAAGAAAAGCGTGAAAAACTTTTAGATGAAAAGCAAAAGATTATTAATAAGGTTGAAGATGAACATCAGCAGTATGAACAAAATAAAAAAACAGAGTTGGATGAGCGTATTAAAAATTTAGAAGCAGATAAAGAACAAGAGATTAAACAGCTTGAAGATAATCATAAGCAGAGGCTTCGTGAATTAAAATCAGAATACCAGCAAATAATTCAAAGTATTGAAGAGGAAAAAACTCAGTTGGAGTCATCATTGGTAAAGGCGCAGGAACAAATTGTGGAATATCAAAGCATTAGTAAAATTGATGCCTATAGTGATTTAACGCGATATGACGATACAGAAGAGGATCTTCTTCCTGTTATTGGTAGTGAAGAAATTACGTCTTTATGTTTTGTAGAAGAAGATTCTGAAGGGCAAAAGTCTCTTATTCGTTGTGCTGATTTAAACTATAATGGAGAGTATTCCATTTTTAATCAAAATGAAGCTTTACCACCAAAATTTTTTAATAGGCGTAATATTTTTTATACATATGGCTCTAGCGATGATGGCACTTATGGGGTTTGGAGGTGGTCAGCCGAACCTAATTATAGTGATCCTTCTCGAGATTATATAAGCTATAAAGACGATAATATTCTTAATCCTATTGAAGTTATTAAAGTGTCAGAAGTATCAAATCTTGAAGAACTAATTGATATATTAAAAAGCGGAATAAAATGCGAGCACCATAGTTCTAAGGTTATGTTTGCTGTTCGTATGTTAAGAGGACAATATGTAGGAATTTTATGTAAAACTAAAGAACTCCAATTATCAAATGAAATAGTTACTTTTACTGAAGATTGCTTTGAAGTACCGGTATATGAATTCAACAGTGATGATATTATGCGCTTGGATAATGGAATATGCTTTTATAAAAAAGCATTTGCTGGTGTTCCAAGTAAGCTTTACCGATTGAAAAGTAAGATTGATATTGCTAAGAGTATTGTTTTGAATTCAATTTCCTGGAATACATATAAAAGTAAAGGGTTAATAAAAAATGACTATAAGGTTTTCAAGGATTTTATAGCTGAAATTCCTGTTGCTGATATAACGTGTAAGATTGAGACTGCCTGTCGTTGTTCTAAGCCTGAGGCTAAAGAGCTGTTAAATACTTTACTGAAAGTTATATGGCAATATGTTGATAGCGAGTGTCTGGAGGATAAGATTCTTCTTTCTGCTATTTACGCAAATACTGAACTTCAGGAAAAAACCAAAGAGCTTCTTCGAACTGAGTGGGAAACTGAGAATAAACAAATACTGGATGAAGGCCGTGAGAAGATTTTACAGCTTAAAGAAAAATTAAAATCTACAGCTAGCGATTTATCAGAGGCGGAAGAGGATTATCTTAAAACTAAATTGGAGGAAGAACAGCTAGACAGCATTATTTCAGAAAAGAAAAAATTAGCTGATGATGTTGAAGCAGCCGTTGCTGAAAGAATTGAAAAAGCGCGTCAAAATGTGGCAGATTTTATCGCTAATATGGCATTTGTAAGTGGACCGGCTATAAATGTTGCAGCTTCAGAAACTGTTACTGCAGATGCAACTTTGGCATCTCAAAGCATAAGTACTTACCAAATTTCTTCGTTGTTGGAGAACCTGGTTTCTCCAGAAGTACATCACTCCTGGTCGGACGTAATTAATACTGCTATATTTGAATTAGGCGAGGCTGGTGTAGCAGAAAAGCATAGAAGTGGTTTAGCTGCTTTTCTTTGTGCTGCATATATTGAAAAACAGCCAATTATGCTTGTCGGCCCCAATGCAATTGATATTGCGAAAGTGTTTGGTGCAGTTGTTGCAGGTAATAAGTATGGAACGCTATGCTGCGCTGGAAGCTATAGTGGTAATATAATAAAAGAAATAGGTACTGATGGTGAGAATATTGTTATCATCAACAATTTATTCACAAGTGAATGGATGAACAGAATTCCTGAAATCTTTTCTCAAAAAGATATTTTCTATATTGCTACTCACCCATATCCGGAAGATATTCAAGTCGAACCAAAGAGCCTGTATGGATTTATGTTACCGTTGTTCACTGAATTCTTTGTAGATGAAAAAGCTACTGGTGAATATGATGGAGGATATTTTGCTGAGGACTTTGAGGCATATACTCCGTCAAAAGTTGCACGTAAAGAACTGAAGGCTCTTTCAAATTTGAAGTTGAGCAATTTAATTAAAAATAGAATTAACTGTATTATAGCAACGATGCATGACATTTATCCTGAATTGACTGAAGATGAAGAGTTCTTGTTTGGGGTATTGCCAATTGCTTATGCATCCTTGGCAATTAACGAACTCAAAGAGGTTCTTGCTGATTCGCATAAAGGTATAACGATTTCTTCATCTCTTAAACGTGATTTGCAATATGTTCTTGGAGAATTCTAATGAATAAGTATAATAAACTGCTTTTAAAGGTAGCAAGTAGGTATAATATAAGAAAAGGAACAGAGGAATCTGAGGATGATTGGAAAGCCCGGTTAGTTTATAGTATATGTGGAATGATGGCCTATGCTTCGCTTTGGGACGAATCTGACGAAGAAACTGTTTCGATTGTGCACCTGAAAAGTAAGGTGCGTAGTATACTTGATAGTTATAAATCAATGTATCCAGAGCTCTTGACATATTTACCATATATTCCTGAAGAGCTGGAGGAAGAAATTGTAGGACTCTTTTTAAAAACAGGTGTTGTTTATCAACGTCCTTATCAAATAGCTTTAGCCATGAAGCATGAGGAAGCATTCGGTAACATCTTATTCCGAAGAGGTATTGCTTTAGATGCTATTTCCTGTGTGTCTGGTATTGGCTTTTATGCAAAACAGAGAGAAGAGATAATTTCATACGGGGTAAAATCAATGTTTGGTCTAGAGCAAGAAAAGCTACTTGATTTATGGAGTTCGACAGTAGCAGCTGCGTCTTGGAAAACAGATTTGTCGTTAGAACATAATATTAAGTATCTTCGTTTAAAGCCACCATTTACTCGAGGGTATTGGGTAGATAAACCGGATAGAAATGGTACGATTTCTATTTTGCGAGTAGAAGGGACAGGCTCGCAGCTATACTATCTTTACCGCTATACAAGTACTAAACTGGAAGTCAGTCCTCTTCCACAATGGCAGGTAGAGAATTATAACTACAGAACGCTTGCATCTGCTTGTCTTTTAACGTATGGTACCTTACCTCCAATAGAGTATGAAGAGGATGGAGAGTTGGTTTATTTAAGTATGAATTATCTGCTTCCGCCACGAGAACTAAACTTTTTAAAATTATATAGTTGGCCTAAAACATGTACAACACTTCCGAGCGACTTTAATAGAAAGCTTTCTAGAGAAGTCTTTATAGTAATAAAAAGTATTCTATCTGATGCTGGATATGAATTTAAGGGAGGTAAAAGCTGATGCCACAAGGCGCAAATTATGTTCACAAGCAGTTGCGAACAGAATTAGAGAACTATATTAAATCACAGTATTTCGGGAAGTCTCCTATTCTGCTGTCTGCCTTAAGCAATCATATTGATGATGAAGGCTTACTTTATCAAAAGCCTTTTATCGAGTCCTCTCCAGCATATGTAACTGTACCCAATGGCTTTGCAACAGCGTGCTTAGAACCATGGATGAAAAAATATTTTTTACAGTTAGCTGAAGCTGGTATTGGAGTTTTTCCATCACCGTTTGCACATCAAATATCTGCACTTGAAGCTGCAACAAAAGGCGAGAATTTATTTGTATCAACAGGTACTGGTTCTGGTAAAACAGAATGCTTTATGTGGCCTCTTCTTGCTAAAATAGCGAGCGAAGCAAGAAATTCAAAAGAATTTTGGGCGAAGAGAGGTATTCGTACGATAGTTATGTATCCTATGAATGCTTTAGTTTCAGATCAGGTTAGCCGTCTTAGAAAAATGATTGGAGATCCCGATAATAGGTTTGTTAAGATATTCAGAAACACCTGCGGTGAGGATGCCAGACGTCCACAATTTGGTATGTATACAGGCAGAACGCCGTATCCGGGAGAGATGCCATCTAAAGAGCAGGACAGAAGACTGGAAAAAACATTGGCAAGAATGTCTTTTCCTCAAAGTGATTCCGAAAAAGAGTTTTTCAATTACCTGCTTAAGGATGGAAAAATTCCTGCAAAGGCTGATATGGATCAATTTCTACAAGGGCTTCATGAAAGTAGGCATATTCCAAATCCTGAGGATGCAGAGTTGATAACACGATTTGAAATGCAGCAATTCTGTCCGGATATTCTTATCACAAACTATTCTATGCTGGAATACATGATGTTACGTCCCAGAGAGCGGAAAATTTGGGATGATACTAGGGAATGGCTGGCTTCAAATGAAGATAATAAGTTATTGTTTATTATTGATGAAGCACATATGTATCGAGGTTCCTCTGGTGGCGAGGTTGCGTTATTGATTCGTAGGCTTTTCCATAAACTAGGGATTAGCCGTGAGCGCGTGCAATTTATACTTACAACTGCAAGTATGCCAAATAAGAATCAGCAAGATATTGATGCAGTAAAGAATTTTGCCAATGAAATTACTGCTTCTGATAAAACAACTCAGTTCTGTTACCTTACAGGAGAAAGAGAAGTTATTGATGGGCGATTGAAATATGAAATTCCATCTGATATTCTTTTAAGCTTCAATCCTGGTCAGTTTGAGGATAAGGATGACTTAAAGCTTTCTGCGCTATTAAAGTTTTGGGGCCAAGTGGAAGGCTTTGAGCATGGTATTGAATCATTAGAAGATATATGCAGTTGGATGTATGATAATCTTATCTATTATCGACCGTTCCACGAACTCATCAAGTACTGTCGTGGTAATGCAGTATCTTTGGGAGAATTGTCTTCTCGTATTTTTTCTGATTTAAACCAAAGTGATTCATTAAAAGCTGTGAGTATCCTTTTGGCAATTGCACCACTTGCAAAAAGTCTGAATGGGTCTGTCCTTTTTCCTGCACGCATGCATATGCTTTTTAAAGGTATTTCCGGCGTTTATGCTTGTGCAAATCCGCGCTGCAGCAGTTCGCATTCGGAAGGAGGGCTTACATTAGGAGAGGTATTTTTGTCTGATGGTAATTTAATCTGTCCTCATTGCGGTAGTGTTGTATATGAGCTTTACAATGACAGACGTTGTGGTGCGTTGTTCTTTAAAGGTTATATTCTTGAGGATGACTCGGAACTCCATGGAAATGTCTATTTGTGGCGATATCCTGGTCAATTGATGGATCACAGAATGAAGGAAGTACATTTATTCATTCCGACTGAAGATTTTGAGCTGCCTGCCAAACAAGGCAAAAATGCTATAAAGCCATGTTATCTTGATGTTAAGAGCGGTTTTATTAATTTTAGGGACGATTCTTCGGCTGGAAAGGAATGGATCAGAAAGCTATATTATTGTAACTATTCTGCAAAAGGAAGACCGCAGCTGATTACATTTTCAATTTGTCCTCATTGCAGGCATCAGCTTTCTTCATCGCAGATTACATCGTTCAGCACTCGCGGTAATCAAGCTTTTTTCAACCTGATAAAGTCGCAGTTCGAATTGCAACCTGCAGTATCAGGCAAGGAAGGAGATCTTAAGCGTTTTCCTAATGAAGGGCGTAAGGTATTACTCTTTTCTGATAGCCGTCAGCGTGCGGCTAAGTTGGCTAGAGATATGTCGAATACTTCGGATATCTCTGCTGCAAGGCAGTTGTTTGTAATAGCAATCAAAACCATGGAAGAACAAAATGCGGAGCAATCCATGAGTTCTCTGTACGATTATTTCTGCCTTGCGGCCGGACAGCGTAATGTTCAGATGTTCCATGCTGATGAACGCACACAATTTGCTGATCATTGTAATAATGCTCTAACTAACTATAATAGGTATATAAAACGCGGAAGAGAATATAAACCGCGATATACTATTGATAACGCACCTGTACAGATGCAGGAATATCTTCTCCGTTTGTTTGCTGGAGGCTATAATACCTTGTATGATTCGGCCACGAGTTGGATTGAACCTACTGATCAGGCAATGTTTGATGCTATGGGTACTCTTTGTGATAACAATTTAGAAGTTACAGATGAAGAGTTTATCGAGTTATTTAATGCGTGGATCCTTTCAGTTTGTGATACGTCTGCTGCTTTTGGTCACACAATTAATGATACAATTCGCCTAAAGGTTAGACCTAATTATGGCGGTTATGGACTTGATAAGGATTGGGGATTTTCTAAAGTCATTAGAGAAATAATGGGATGGCGTGATGGCAACGAAGTAGAACTGCTTTGGAAACGAGTTTTAAAAGAAAACTTTCTTGACTCAGCATTGTTTAACAATGGGAAATTATACATTGATCTTTCGCGAGTGAAAGCACGCTTTGACAATGGACATGTATGGTATAAGTGTGAGCAATGCTCTGAAATTACACCATTTGCATTAAAAGAAAAGTGCCCGAGCTGTGGGTCTTCTCATATTCATAAAATGGATGCTGACGAATATGAAGCACTTAGTTTTTGGAGGAATCCTGTTGAAGATGCGCTGCAAGGATCACCTATACATGTTATTGATACAGAAGAGCATACTGCTCAGATTTCACATAAAGACCAACGCGATGACCTTTGGAGCAAGACTGAACAATATGAGCTGCGTTTTCAAGACTTAGTTCAGGACGGTGAAACTCCTGTCGATATTCTTAGTAGTACAACAACCATGGAGGTTGGTATTGATATAGGCTCATTAGTTGCTGTTGGTTTACGAAACATTCCTCCGATGCGTGAAAACTATCAACAGAGGGCTGGTCGTGCAGGCAGGCGAGGTGCTAGTCTGTCAACTATAGTTACATTCTGTGAGGATGGACCCCATGATACCTTATATTTTAACAACCCTATTCCAATGTTTCGTGGGGATCCTCGAAAACCATGGATTGATGTACGAAGTGAGAAACTCATACAGCGTCATGTAGCTATAGTTCTTCTTCAAGAATATCTTACTGAAAACTGTATGAGTCTTGATAGGATTCCAGCAGCTGTTTTTTTTGACAGCTATCTTGATGACTTTAAAATTTTTCTTGATTCCTATAATATTTACCATGATAAAAGCCTTTTACCTATAGGGGTGAATTTTGATTATTTAGAGTTTATTAAAGAGCTAAAAGAGGTTTTTGAGGAACTTAAAGAAAAATGTCATGTTCATCCAGAGCTTTTTGGTGTAGCTGAAGGCTCTGATGAAAATGCTGCCAAGGTTTTGCTTGATGCTTTATATGAAGAAGGTATTATTCCTACATATTCGTTTCCTAAGAACGTTGTGAGCACTTACATACAAGATATGTACGGAAAAATTCTGTATGATGTTGATCGTGGGCTTGATGTAGCTATTGGCGAATATGCTCCGGGTAGAGCTATTGTTGTTGATAAACAAACTTATCAAATTGGTGGCTTATACTATCCGGGGAGTGAACGAGGTCGAGGTAAATTTTTGACACCTGCACGTGCCTATACGGAAGACCCCAATTATGTAAAGCAGATTATATCTTGTCCTGAATGTGGTTGGTTTGGTTTAAGAGAAGAAAATACTAAGAGGTGTCCGTTCTGCGGAAATAGTAATTTCAAACCTGTCCGTGAAATGATGCGCCCATGGGGATTTGCACCAAGAAATGCTGAAGCAATTCCTTATGCCCAGTTATCGGAAGAGTATACTGCTGTACAGCAACCTTTATATTCAACCTTGCCAAATGCGGAAGAAATGAAGCCGGTTACAGGCTGTAAAAATATAAAAATTGCTTCAAGAACAAATCAGCGAATCATTATGTTAAATAAAGGGGCTGACGATAAGGGCTTTATGGTGTGTAAAGATTGTGGCGCTGCTATGCCTGGTGATGATATTGCTGTCCTAAAGGATATAGAGAGGCCGTATAAATCAAAGTTCGCTCGAAACAAGTGTCGACATGCTAATTCCTTTAATGTAAATTTAGGATATGATTTTATAACTGATATGTTGGTTCTTGAATTTACAATTGATGATAAGATTATTGATGCGCGACGTAAGGATAATCCATGGCTTAACCGTGCAGCACAATCTTTAGCTGAAGCACTACGTTTGGTAGCAAGTAAAAAGCTAGATGTTGAGTTTACTGAGCTTGTTACAGGATATCGCCTCAGAACTGGTTCAGAAGCATCTTTTATTGACATTTATCTTTATGACAGCCTGTCGAGTGGTGCTGGTTATGCTGTAAGTGTAGCAGATTCAATTTCTGACTTGTTAAATGATATTAGAGAGATGTTGAATTCTTGTGATTGTGGCTCTGCGTGCTCTAAATGTCTTAAGCATTACCGAAATCAGTATGTACATGGCAAGCTTGATCGTTTTGCTGCTCTTCAGCTTTTGAAGTTAGGAGTTTATGGGGAAAAAGCATCTCCTTTAAATATAGCGACGCAGATTAAGATGCTTAAACCTTTGGTGAATATCCTTAAACAGTCAGGTTGTGAGATTACTTTTGACAAGAAAATTTTTGCGAGTGGGCGAGGAAGAACAAAGGAAGTAGTAGTTTATCCTGCGATGTGGGTTGAACCTACGGATGTTGATACTATTTTTGTGAGTGATGCTTACATAAAGTACGCTAAACCTTATGCTGTTCAAAAGATATTGGATAATATTTGAGGTAGAAAATACAGGCATTGGTCCAATTATCTGTTACATGAGTGTGGATTGACCTGGTCCGCAGTTATGGGATGAACCTATTACAATATGTGGGTTAGGCTAGTCCGAATTTTGTGGTCAATCTAGTCCATGCTATTGGGTTTCAATGGTTGGAGCGTATTGCTCCAGCCATTTTTGTCTTTAAAGGTAATCGTTTAATATGACGCGGATATAAAATTTTTAAGTGCGCACCATTTTTTCCATGATGGTTCCTTGCTGCTGTTATAAAATTACCATAACAGCCAAGCATATAGATTTGCTGTTTGGAGGAATATGAAAATGGAAAGATGCATAAGTTATAACAAAGACGCAGCTTCGTGCTGTTGGTAATAGTTGAAGCAGGGGTGTGACGAACACAGCCTTTAGCCTTCCATCTGATTGTTGAAGAATTGCCTGACAATATCTTCAATGACTTTAAGGTTTATAGCATAACGCTATAAGTATGCCCTAAAGCTGTCGGATGGAAGGCTTTTCTGTTGCTTTCTTTCAGACATCAGATCTTTCAAAACTGAAAATGGTTTTGTAAATTTTTTGTATTAGTCTAAGGAGGTAAAAATGAATACTATATGTTTTTATGCTGTTCCCAAATTTTCTGATTCTGGTCTGAAACCGGAGGTGGTTTACAAGCTGGATGGATTTACTTCTGCTGATAATCCGCTCAGCCGTTTTGGCCGTTCCCGTAAGCTCGACAAGAGAAATTTACTTTATGTTATCCGGAATGCTCGCGAAATCAGCCTTTCATTTAATGATGCTTTGGTAAGACACTATTTTGATCAGTCAATTGGTATGATTTCTGATCATGTTACGCTTACCGATGCGGAGCTTATCAGAGATTACGACTCTTTGAAGAGTGAGCATCAGGCTGATAGCGAGGAGTTTTTAAGAGCCTGTTATGAAATCAGCTTAAAGCAGAAGCAGCTGGATTTGAAATTTATGGCTATGGAGTCAGAGCTACTTCTGAAGATTTCGTTCGATGCTTATTCTAATCACGGAAAGTATAATTTCAATAAAGCCTTGAAAGAGTATTTTAAAGCAAGAAACTTTCAGAAGGAGCTTGAGATTAATCTGCTGCTTGACAGGCTTGGCAGACTCAGCTATGATTCCTTCAAAATGGTTACCAAGCATTGGTCAGCAAATTATTGCAATTTATTCGGTGTAATGCGTAAGGCTAAGCTGATTAAACCGGTTATCAATATCGGTGCACGGAAGCTTGAAGAAAATCCGTACCGAATGGGGCAGAGAATTGCGCTCCGTAGTCAGGACATGACTGCGGCAAGATTGACTTTTCTTATGCTGCGTGCGCAGAAACTTTTGCTCCCTGATTATGATTTTTATTATAGATGTGAAAGAAAGGTAGGATAAATAAGTTTACAATAAGAAAAGGCTGACGCTTCGCATTTACGCAAGGCGTCAGCCTTTTGCTGTTCGTATGAGGGTTAGTTGTTAAGCCTTAAGGCCGAGCTCGTAAGCCTCCTGCAGCTTGCTGCTGCCGCTGATTTCTCCTGCAGCATTAACTCCACCGCAGAAAAGGCTGCCGGCTAATTTAGCCTTTTCGAAGCAGTCAATCCAGCCGGTTAAGCCTGCCAGTGCACGCTCAGGGGTATAGCTGCCGTCGTTAGCAGCAGTTGCCATGAAGTATACCTCGCGGAATTTGTAATCCTTAGGAAACATGGAATTCATGCGGTCAATCAGCACCTTCATCTGACCGGCCATTTCGTAATAATAGATAGGCGTTGCCCAAACAACTACGTCGGCATTCAGCACAGCCTCGGTGATAGGCAGCGCATCGTCGTTAATAATGCAGTGCCCCTTGCTTTGACAGGCTAGGCAGCCTATGCAGAAGGCAATGCTTTTGTCCTTCAGCGAGATATATTCAACCTCATTGCCTGCGGCTTCAGCGCCCTTAACGAATTCCTTGGCTAAAGCCTCGGAGTTGCTGTTTGCTCTTAAACTTGTGGAAATGACTACAATTTTTTTCGACATTTTAAGTCCTTCCTTTCGTGTGACCTTTTTCCTGGTGCTTTCAGTATAATACTTGGAGTGTGGTCTAAGTCAAGGGGATGGATGATAATTTATATTTGCTGGTTTTATCACACTAGCGGAATTTGGCTTTAAGATTGCTTTGCCTTTTTAGGTGAACAAAGCTGTCGACGGAGGAGCGGTGCAGTTTTCTAGCTTGGTAACTGTCAAATATAATAGCTAATATACTAGCTGAAACTTGCAAAAAGAATGCTTTTAAGATAAAATATTAGCTATGGATATGTTTGATTTTTTGGAAGCTACCCCAGATGAGATTAACAAAGGAATTGCAGCTCGCGTTCGTACTGTACGTAAACGGCGCAAAATTTCACAGGTTAAATTAAGTGAGAAATCAGGAGTAAGCTTAGGATCTGTGAAGCGCTTTGAGAGTACAGGTGAAATTTCCTTATTATCTCTGACTAAAATTGCTATCGCATTGAATGTTGAACAAGAGCTGAAGCAGCTTTTTAGCAACGTGCCTTATTTGTCACTTGAGGAGATAGAAAATGAAAGAAATCAACAAGGTTAAGGTATCTTATAATGGTAAGCTGGTAGGCTCTATAATTAGGTATCAGCGTTATCTGACCGCTTTTGCTTATGATCCGGAATGGTTGAGTAATGGATTTTCTATAAGTCCTTTTTCGCTGCCTTTAAGAGAAGAGCCTTTTATTGCTAAGCAAGAGCCTTTTGATGGTTTGTTTGACGTTTTTGCAGACAGCTTGCCTGATGGATGGGGCAGACTGCTGCTGGATCGTTTATTACTGAAAAACAAAATAAATCCCCATAGTGTAGGTAATCTTGAGCGTTTGGCGATTGTCGGCGCATCCGGTATGGGCGCTTTGTCTTATGAGCCTGAGTATAATATTTCTGAGAAAAGCGGTTTTGCTGATTTGGATAAGCTGGCTGAAGAGTGCAGTTTAATACTGTCTTCTGAGTATAATGATAATATTGATGAACTGTTTTCTTTAGGTGGCTCTTCAGGTGGTGCAAGACCTAAAATACTTACAGAGGTTGATGGAGAAGATTGGATTATAAAGTTTCCTGCTTCTATGGATAAACCGGATATAGGCTTGCAGGAGTACAAGTATTCTCTTTGTGCCAGAAAATGTGGGATAAGCATGTCAGAAACGCATTTGTTTCCTTCGGCGCATTGTGAGGGTTACTTCGGTACAAAAAGATTTGATCGCGTGAAAACTTCTGAAGGTGAAAAAAGAATTCATATGGTTTCGGTAAGTGCTCTTCTGGAAACGTCACATAGGATTCCTAATCTTGATTATATTATCTTGGGAAAATTAACTTTGACGTTGACAAAGGACTATCAGGAGCTTGAAAAACTGTTTAGGTTAATGTGCTTTAATGTTTTTGCGCATAACCGCGACGATCATTCTAAAAACTTTTCGTTTATATATTCGGATGATGAGAAAAAATGGCTTTTATCACCTGCCTATGACTTGACGTATAGTTATTCTATAGGCGGAGAGCATGCTACAACGGTTGCTGGTAATGGCAAAAATCCGGGCATGAAGGATATATTGGAAGTTGCGAAGAATCTTAGTATGAATCTCAAGCTGGCTGAAGATATAGCGCAGCAGGTTCAGGCTTGTGTCGAAGATGATTTAGGAGAAATTCTTTCTAAAAGATTTTAAGGTTTAATATTTAAATTTCAAGAAACAAAATTTACGTTGTAAACGTGGCGATTTTGAATTGCAAATATATTATATGAGATGGTTCATTATATCATGAACGCATAAAAATAAAGGATGAGCTTTAAGCCGTGGCTGCTCCCCTTACTAACAGGAATCAGGGCTGGAATTTTTTTGTAAACAGTGCTATTGTTATTCTTTTGTGCTTAAGCTACAATATTAGTAGTAAGGAGGACGTTAGCATGTTAAATGAGGTTGTTTTTTTTGAAACACGTATTTTTAGAATGTTTTGCGAAAAATTACAAGTTTCACCTGTTGATGCCAATGAATTATTCGAGAAGTACGGAATATGGAAATATATTGAAGATAGCTATGATATGTTGCATTTGAGTAGTGACGAATATGCTTTAAAAAATATTTTAGAGATATTAAGGGTAAATGGTGTGAACTATGAAGCTTAATGATGGAATGATGTTGTATCATGGAAGCTACACTCCTGTAAAAAATATTGATTTAACAAAGTGTGCAGCTGGTAAGGATTTTGGGAAGGGGTTTTATGTTACGGCTGATGAACTCCAGGCTAAGAATTTCATAAGGACATCATTGTTGAAGGCTAAAGGCTTAAAGCAAATAGATGATAAACAAAATTATGGATATGTAACCTGCTATAAATATCATGCTCCTACTGAATTTATGCCTATATATGAATTTAGTGATGCGGATAAAGAGTGGTTGTGGTTTATTTCTTTAAACAGAAGACAGAGGCTTGCTAAAGCGTTATCACCTCTGCTGCCAAAAAATCTTTTTGCAAGTGAAATTATTATTGGAAAAATTGCAAATGATACCACTAACCCGGTTATTACCGCATATCTGAATGAGTTATATGGTTCATTTGAAGATGAAAGTTCCGCAAAGATGGCAATATCTTTGCTTTTACCGAACAGATTAAAGGATCAATATTGCTTTCTAAGTCAACGGGCTGTTAATTGTTTAGAAGTTGTGGAGGTGAAAAAATATGGGGATTGAGAGAAAAAAGTTTTGTGCAGATTTAATCTTGACCGATGCTATTATTGATATGGCTGATGAAGATGGAATTACTTGGCAAGAGGCTAGAAGCAAAATTATAAATTCTGCAGCTTATACAGCCTTATATGATTTCGAAAATGGATTGTGGGAAAACGGGCCGGATTACTTCAGAGATTATTACAAAAAAATAGCGTGAGCTAAAAAAGTCGCTTCGGTGGCTTTGGGCATTTTGACCAATTTATAAGTCATTAAACTGTCGCGTTAATTACTAAAGGGGCTTGCAGAGAGTGCGACTAATCCGGGCTGGGATATAGCTGTGCTTGCTTCTGACGGTAGTGCTATAGCAGAACTTTACACAAAATTGGCGTTAATATATCTAGTGAATCAAGAACTGTAGATGGATGGCTAGAAGCTAAGTAAGGACAGTATTTGATTATTGTAAAAAATAAAGGATGAGCTTTAAGCCATGGCTATTCCCGTTACGAACAGGAAGCAGGGCTGGCAGGCTCATCCTTTTTTGAAGTGAATCCATAACACGGCAGGCGCTTAAAATGATGTCGACTCCGAGAGTGTTCATCTTAAATCTGACACCTTGATAGAATTCCGCTAGCAAGTAGCACTTGCTTTGTGCTATAATAGTTGTAAGCAAATGATATTTAAACGGCTTTGAAATGTTTCGATTTGTCATGAACCGGTTCCGCGGCACCAACATAAATTATGTTGGAACAATATATAGAATGAAAATGCTGATTGAACTTGCAGAAGTCAATCAGTTTTTTTGTGTTTAAATTTAAATGCTCATTGTATAATGATATTCTGTTTAAAATTTTTAGTGCCAACAAAAAAGGCAGCTATTACACAAGCATGAAGCTTGCTGATAGCTGCCTTTTGTTATGCCCACTTGACAAACCGCTTTGATAAATATATCGTATAGACCTTCGCCTTACGTAATCTACGGTTTCCGATTTCTTCAGCCACGCAGAAGACAGGTCTGAGCCTTCGGGAGCGACCCTGAGCTTCCTGCCCCTTTTACCTGCCGCGGGAATGGCTACCCGCAAATTTCACCCATCTTTCAGATAATTGCATTTTTATGGTATGCGCAACCAGGTATTGAGCTACTTTTACCTCAGAATTCTGTTATACACGGATTTCTCCGCTTCACTACCAACAGCTTGCTTCGGAGTTTCCGCTAAGTTCGCTGCAGCATCCCTGCTGCAGGTTTCACGGATTTTTCTAGCCTTTCGAGCTAGCGTCTATTGTCGCTGCCAGAATCCTTTGTGCTTTAATCGGCACCAAGATCCGCACATACCGTTCTGTGTTGCCTTTTGGGCTTCTCTGTCAGTCCTCGCGGAGCAACAGAAACCTCACTGCCGCAGTATCCCGCAGGCAGCCTGGTCACAGCTTCCGGTATTCTCGGAGGGGTTGACAACCCTTTAGTGCACCGAGTTATACGATATATTTGTCAAAACAGTTTTCAAGGAGCGTGTCGGTGTTCAACCGATGAACAAAGTATAACATATCTGCGCGAGTTAATCGTGGAAAAAAAGGTGCGCATTGATTTCTTGCTGCTTGGTATGAGGGGGATTGATTAAGTCCTTTAGTTCGAATATGCTTCCTGCAGTTTGTTGCTGTTGCTGATTTCACATGCAGTATTAACTCCGCCGCATAAAAGCAGGTGATATAACCACAAAGAAATTTTCGTTTCAGCTATCATAATTCCTACCGTTGTAGTATAATTAAGTTGACAAGAAACAAATTTTTTATACAAGGATGGTGAAGTAATGGAGACTTTTATCGGCATACTGATACCTTTTATCGGAACAACACTCGGTTCGGCGTGTGTGTTCTTTATGAAAAAATCGCTTAGCGATATGGTGCAGCGCTCGCTTGTGGGCTTTGCTGCGGGTGTTATGGTTGCAGCGTCTATCTGGAGCCTGCTGATTCCTGCTATCGAGCAATCCGAAAGTATGGGAAGGCTGTCCTTTCTCCCTGCGTTTATCGGCTTTTGGATTGGTATATTGTTTTTGCTTCTGCTTGACCACTTGATTCCCCATCTGCATGTGGGAAGTGAGCAGACGGAAGGCCCGAAGAGTAATTTGAGCCGTACTGCGATGATGGTTTTGGCTGTAACGCTGCACAACATACCTGAGGGAATGGCAGTCGGTGTAATATATGCCGGCTTTCTGGCGGGAAATACGCCAATCACGGCAGCAGGGGCGCTTGCCTTGTCCATCGGTATTGCTATTCAAAACTTTCCGGAGGGTGCGATTATTTCTATGCCGCTTCGCGCAGAGGGAGAGAGTAAGAACAGAGCATTTTGGGGCGGTGTGCTTTCCGGTGTGGTGGAACCAATCGGAGCTGTGCTGACGATACTTGCTGCTCAGCTTGTAATACCGGTCCTGCCGTATCTTTTGAGCTTTGCTGCCGGTGCGATGCTTTATGTTGTTGTAGAGGAGCTGATTCCTCAAATGTCGCAGGGAGAGCATTCTAATATCGGCACGATTTTCTTTGCCGTGGGATTTAGTGTTATGATGGTGCTGGATGTTGCGTTAGGGTAGAGAACGATTTCGGTATATCAGAATGGTGCCGCTGGCAAACAGTATAGCGGAGAGCCTGAAAGAGCCAAAGGATATTATGAAATGAGAGATTGCTGTGAAGAACAAAAACAGCATTAAGAAATTTGATGGCAAAACCTAGCTTCTTAATGCTGCATTTCACAGTAATCTCTCTTTAATTAAACAGTTTATCTGGCATGCCTAACATCTTCTTTTGCAGATAGACAGATTCTGACGTACTCATGGCTTGTAATATACTTGTACATGAGGAAAAATCCTGCTGATAACCATAGAAAATTGAATTTACGGATACATAGGAAAAAGCTGATACTACGGCAGGTCGCAAGACTTGCCGGGTATCAGCTTTTTAATATGAAGGGTATGAACAAGCATCCTTATCCTGCATCAAGTTATATAGAAAAAATATTCCATATCGCTTGCACAGGTATTTTTATGGTGGTAGACTAGATTAAACAATACTCGGAGGTCTTAACATGAAAATAACAGTATATCTTGCCTCATCCACAGGCAATGATCCTCAATTTGAGGCTGCGGTTAAAGAGCTTGGCACCTGGATTGGTACGAGCGGTAATACGTTGATTTATGGCGGTTCAAAGACAGGCCTGATGGGAGAGCTGGCGCAAAGCGTTTTGCAGGCAGGCGGTAAGGTTATCGGCGTGGAGCCGCAGTTTTTTGTAGATGAGGAATATCAATATGAGGGACTGACGCAGCTGATAGTTACCAAAGATATGGCAGAGCGCAAGACGAAGATGATTGAGCTTGGCGATGCCTTTATTGCTTTTCCCGGAGGCGTGGGAACGCTGGAGGAGGTCAGTGAGATTATGTCCAAGCTGTCTTTGGGACAGCTGCAGGCGCCGTGTATTTATTATAATCTTGACGGTTATTATGATGATGTAAAGCACTTTCTGCAGCAGATGATTCTTAAAGGTTTTTCTTTAGCGGAAAAGCAGCAGGGAGTATATTTTGCGGAAAGCTTGGAAAAAATTAAGGAATTATTGAAATAAAAGAGTTGATGAGAATATAAAAAGGCTGACGCTGTGCATTTACGCAAGGCGTCAGCCTTTTTGCTGCCTTAAATATTCTGTGCTTAATAAATGTTGCACAGCCTGCTTATATACGGAAACACTTTTGCAGTGCGTTATACTCGCCTAATGCCAGCATTGTTATATCGTCGGATAATATGGTATCGGGCGTAATTGAGACGTCAGTTTTTCCCAAGTGCTTTATGCCAAGAATATTAATGCCAAACTTTTTGCGGACATCCAACATACCGATGCTTTTACCAACCCAGGCTTTGGGCACCTCTACTTCAAAAATAGCGTGCTGCTTGTCAATTTCAATATAATCGAAAATATGGTCTGCGGTGTAGCGTTTGGCTGCCCATATAGCCATTTGCTTTTCAGGATAGACTACATTATCTGCACCGTTACGAAGCAGAAACTTTGCCTGGACATCGCGTTCAGCACGAGATACTACACATTTTGCTCCCAGTTCTTTTAAAAGAGAAGTAGTTTCCAGCGAGTTTTGAAAATTACCGCTGATAGTTACGAAGCAAACGTCAAAATTTCCGATGCCAAGAGCACGTAAAAACTCTGCATTGGTGCTGTCACCGATTTGTGCTTTGGTGACAAACGGCAGTACATCGTTAATTCTTTCCTCATCAGTATCAACTGCCATGACCTGATGCCCTAATTGTGAAAGCTGCATAGCGATATGTCGTCCAAAATGACCTGCTCCGATCAGTAAAATATTTTTCATAGGATATTCACTCCTTTTGTTTAGCCAATAGTGATTTTTTCCAGCGGCAGTTTTGAGTTAACTGCTTTTTTGCCGGATAATGCTGCGTACATGAGCGTAAGGCTGCCTACTCTGCCAAGATACATAAGTAAAATCAGTATCAGTTGTGAGGGTACATGCAGCTGCGGTGTAATTCCCAACGTCAGACCGACTGTTCCCAATGCTGATGCTGTTTCGTATAAGCAGGATGACAGTGGCAGGTTCTCATAGGCGCTGATAAAAATTCCTCCGCTGAAAAACAGCGTAATATACACGGTGAGGATAGTTGAGGCAGTTTTGATAGCGTTGCAATCGACTCTGCGATCAAAAAATGGGCACTGTCCTGTTGGCGATAGGCCGCAACAATGTTGGCAAGCAGGACGGCAAAGGTTGTTGTTTTCATACCACCGGCAGTTGAACCCGGTGAACCGCCAATCAGCATCAAAAGAATCATAATGCCTTGCGACGAGCTGGACATAACAGATAAATTTGCTGTGTTGAAGCCCGCTGTTCTTGTTGTAACCGACTGGAACAGGGACGCTTGAAGCCGCGCTTCTATGGGGAGAGAAGCAAAATCAGCAAAGAAGAAAAAAATTGCCGGGAAGATAATCAGAATCAACGTAAAAATGAGGATTACTTTACTTTGCATTCTGTAGCGTCGGAACTGCAGCTTGTTTTCACAAATGTCCTCCCAGGTCAAAAAACCGATACCGCCAATTATGATAAGCAGCATAATAGTTATATTCATTATTGGATTTTGCTCATAACCGGTAAGAGATGGATACAGATTGTTTGCGGTTCCCAAAATATCGAAGCCTGCATTGCAAAAGGCAGAAATAGAGTGAAAGGTTGCCAGCCAAATACCGTGCCAGCCATAGTCGTGGCAGAACACCGGCAGCATGGCAAGTGTACCCAAAAATTCAACAAGAAATGTTCCCCACAGGATAAACTTCGTAAGCCGGACGATACCGCCTACATTTGGCGCTGATATTGCGTCCTGAAGGGTGGTGCGCTGCATCAAAGATATTCTTCGCCTGGACAGAAGTGCAAATGATGCCGCTACTGTTACAACACCAAGACCGCCAATCTGTATCAGCGTCAGAATGATTGTCTGCCCAAAGGCCGACCAGTAGCTGCCGGTATCATGTATCACAAGACCGGTTACACAAACTGCGGAGGTTGCGGTAAAAAGCGCTTCGTTAAACGGAGTTGTGCAGCCTTCCTGCGTAGCAATCGGCAGCATCAGCAGTAATGCACCCAGCAGGATTACTCCCGCAAAACCTAATATGATAATTTGAAAAGATGAAAGCTGAAATCTTCTGCTAATCATTTCTTCTGACATACCTACACCTTCTTGTTAATCTGTTTATACATTCATTGTGCTTGTTGCGGACACAATGTAAAAGCCGTATATTGAACACTGCTTTGCTTGTTCCTATCATAGCATTTTTTCGGTGTAGATTTGGTAAAGAAACGAGCGTAGAGCATCAGTATCTTGTGATAAATCTTGAAGCGCTTTTGCTCGTGAAGTATAATGAAGTTGTAAAAATAATTAGGAGAAGCATTATGAAGCATCAACAACGAAAAGAAGATATTTTGTTTTCGGTCTGCGTTTTTTTCGGCGCTTTTGCCATTAATCTTTTGATTCGGAAGCTCTTTACAACCCAAACGCTGGTTCCTATGATTTTTGTATTCGGCGTTTTTCTGATATCGCTGAAAACGCACGGGTATTGCTATGGTATTGTTTCGGCCGTCTTAAGTGTATTTGCAGTGAATTTTGCTTTTACTTATCCCTATTACACTTTAGATTTTTTTGTAGAAGAAAGCATCTTGTCCGCTATAATTATGCTGCTTGTTGCCGTTTCCACCAGTACGTTGAACAGTAGGATACGCGATCAGGAGAATTTGCGGGCAGAAAGCGAAAAGGAGAGGATGCGGGGAAATCTGTTGCGGGCAATCTCTCATGATTTGCGTACACCTCTTACATCAATATACGGCTCAGCTTCTACGCTGATTTCCAAGAAAAAAGCACTTTCGGAAGGACAGCAGCTAAAGCTGTTGGGAGAAATTCAAGAGGATAGCGAATGGCTTATCCGTATGGTCGAAAACCTGTTGGCTGTTACAAGAATCGACGGTGCAAAGGTCAAGATTGTGAAAACGCCAATCGTTTTAGATGAACTGATTGACTCCGTTCTGATGAAATTCGCCAAAAAACACCCGAATCAGAAGGTGATTACGCAGATACCGGCCGACTTTGTGGATATTCCTATGGATTCTATCCTTATCGAGCAGGTGCTGCTGAACTTTTTGGAGAATGCTGTGTTTCATGCGAAAGGTATGACAGAGCTGAAGCTGTCGGTTTCCCTTGCAGGAGATAAGGCCATATTTGAAGTTGCTGACAACGGATGCGGTATTCCGGAGGAGATTTTGGATAAAATTTTTACCGGATGCTATAAAAAGTCTGCAGCACCGATAGACGGAACGCGCAGTAATATGGGCATCGGTATTTCGGTTTGTGCTGCTATTATTAAGGCGCATGGCAGCGAGATTTTTGTGGAAAATCGGAAGGGCGGCGGTGCTGTATTCCGCTTTTCTTTGGCAAGAGGGTGCGATGATGAGCAATAATAAATTCAAAATTTTAATCGTAGAGGATGAAGCAAACATCCTTAGCTTCATCAAAGCCAACTTGGAAATAAGTGATTATCAGGTAATCTGTGCAGAAACATGTGCGCTCGGCATGATGATGTACGCTTCTTATCATCCGGATCTCATTGTTCTTGATCTCGGATTGCCGGACCGTGATGGCTTGAGCTTGATTCAGGATGTTAGAGAAGCGGATACTGTTCCCATCATTGTCCTTTCTGCCCGTTCCGGCGAAATGGATAAGGTGGAAGCCTTAGACCTTGGTGCGAATGATTACATTACCAAGCCGTTTGGAACTGAGGAACTGATGGCTCGTATCCGTGCAGTGCTTCGCAGTCATCGTTACAGTGAGAAAAACGAGGGTAATCACATCGGTAAATTTCAATTTCAAGATTTGATGATTGATTACGATAAAAGGCAGGTGTTTGTTGCTGGTGACGAAATCGAACTGACACAGACGGAATATAATATTTTGACTTTCCTCTCCATACATGCGGGAAAGGTGCTGACTTATGCTGCCATAATCCAAGCAGTATGGGGTTATTCGGATTATGGCAGCGTCAAAAAGCTGCAGGTAAATATGAAAAACATCAGGAAAAAAATGGGTGTGACACCCGGAGAAAAGCGCTATATCGTCAATGAGCTTGGTGTAGGCTATCGTATGCTGGCAGAAGATGAAGAATAAGATTTGCCGGAAAGTGTACAGATGGCTAATATCATGATAAACTAAAATCCGTCCTTATGCTTTCACAGCACAGGGGCGGGCTTTCTTTTAATATAGGTGTTATGATTTATACAAGCATGGTATAATTAAAACAATAAAAAAGAAGGAGAATGCTAATGAAACTGGTAGTCCTTGCAGATAACAACACCTACATTGATCAATATTATCTTGCCGAGCCCGCTTTAAGCATATACATAGAAAACGGCGAGAAAAAATATCTTTTTGATACAGGCTATAGCGATGTGTATTTGAAAAATGCCGCAAAGCTGGGAATAAACCTTGAGCGTCTTGATGCTGTAATCATCTCGCATGGACATAATGACCATACCGGTGGTCTTGCTTTCTATCCCCAGATGAAGCATAAGCCCTTGCTGATAGCTCATCCGGGAATAATGGAGGCTAAAAAAGCAGATGGCCTGTGCATTTCGCTTCCAGTTTCGGAGGCTTATCTTCAGGAAAGGTTTGTTTTTAAGCTTACAAGAGAGCCTCAGTGGCTTGATGAGCAGCTTGTGTTTTTAGGTGAGATTCCCAGAGTGAAGGACTTTGAAAACAAAAAGCCTGTGGGAGAGCATTGCCTGGCTGACGGCTGGCATGATGATTATGTAATGGATGATTCGGCGCTGGTCTACAAGCAGAAGGACGGGATTTACATAATAACCGGCTGCTCGCATGCTGGTATTTGCAATATCGCAGAGTATGCTAAGCAGGTAACGGATTGCAGCGTGATTAAAAGCATTATCGGCGGTCTGCATCTTTTCAGCGGTAATTCGCAGCAGACCTTAGCGACTGCAGAGTATCTGAAGCAAAATATTGAGGGTGTAATTTATCCTTGCCATTGTACTAATTTGGCGGCGAAGTTTGCTTTGCATACGCAGCTGCCGGTGCAGGAGGTTGGAGTTGGCCTGACCTTGGAGTGGTAAAGAAATGACAGAAAAAATAAACGCGCAAATTTTTTTCAATGATTTTTTGGAGTCCGTATTGTAAAATACTGTTAAAGATAATTGATGGCGAGGTGTGGTGGCAATGCGGGAAGTAATCATTGAAAAGCTAAAGCAGATAGAACAACAGGAAAATATTACGATTCTTCACGCGGCTGAATCCGGCAGCCGTGCGTGGGGCTTTGAATCACCGGACAGCGATTTTGATGTGCGTTTTATCTATGTGCGCCCAAAAAATTATTATTTAAAATTAGAACAGACGCGGGATGTGCTTGAATTTCCTATCAACGATTTGTTGGATGTAACCGGCTGGGATTTGCAGAAGGCATTACGGCTTTTGCATCGCTCCAATCCGTCGGTATTCGAATGGTTCAAGTCGCCGGTTGTTTATAGGGAAACTGCTTTCAGCCATGAATTTATTCCTCTTATGGAAAACTATTTTTCAACTAAGAGCGGTCTTTACCATTACCTGAATATGGCAGACGGAAACTATCGGGAGTACCTGCGGGGAGAAATGGTGCGAGCTAAAAAATATTTTTATGTTTTGCGGCCTCTGCTTGCCTGCAGATGGATTTTTAGGACTAACACTCCGCCACCGATGCGTTTTGCGGAACTGATGGCCTCCGATTTGCCTGCGTATCTTAATGAATCCGTGCAGGAGCTTTTGCGCATTAAGATGGAAGTGCCCGAGCTGCAATTTATTCCCAAAGCAGATGTAATAAATACTTTTATTGAAGAGGAAATTCCGCGACTTAAAGAGAAAATCAGGAGCTTGCCTGAGGAACGCAGACAGGGGTATGATGAGCTTAATACACTGTTTTTGAAGTATTTGCAGTAGAATTGTTCATAAGTTTTATGATATAATTTGAATACGAAATTGAGCAACATATCGGAATTTATAAAGGAGAATATTGATGAAAATATTTTTATGTTCGCACTTTTCAAGTGTAGGAAGTCTGATAAAGGAAGGAATTGAAAATAAGAACGTCGCATTTATTCCAACAGCTTCACTGCGTGAAGGCTACACCGGTTATGTCGGCT
>OGIV01000257.1_pt1 | contig 43746 bp, 48 predicted proteins | sample 1571861 | NCBI WGS metagenome assembly OGIV01 (sample SAMEA2582099, study PRJEB24529) | metagenome | biome: Human gut stool | place: China | collected 2011 | reverse complement strand
CCTGCACATTTGTGTTCGTCGAAACTGTATTCAGTTTTCAAAGGTCTACCGTTGCTCGCTTGTTTTAAGTAAGCAACTTCATTATTTTAACAAATTGTCATTTTGAAGTCAAGAACTTTTTCGAAACATTTCTTGACGTTCTTGCGAAAAGCCTATGATTTCAAGTGATCAACAGCTCATCGCCGCGACAACGTTATCTAATATACAAAGATTGCGGTCATATGTCAACGGCTTATCAAAAGTTTTTCAATTATTTTTCAGACTATGAATATTAGACTGACTAGCTTAATTATCGTTCATAAAAATACGAATTTTAGCAGTGGAGTCAATCCATATCGATCGTTAGTTTATTAACCGCAAAATTTACGATTATCTAGTCATAACGCGGTCCAAGCCAATCAGCGACTTTTGCCAACAATCATGATAACAATCCATTTTAAAAATTTTCCGAGTGAAGGCTCGATTTGCTATCCAAAAATCAGCCATCCACCCTTTTAACTAATCAGTCTGCTTATTGTCACCAAAATCACTGATAACTATAGAAAAAGCGCCGACAAAAACTGCCGACGCTTCTTTTAACTGAGCGTAAAACTATTTAGTTGCATCAAATACAAAATTAGATGGCGTAAATTTGACGCGTAATGCACGGTAGACATATGTCCGATCTGTCTTGGACGAACTGATCGTCAAATTGAATACCTGATTATTGTTACTATCAACTTCAATAATGTTGCTTTGGCTGCCATTGTTCTTGTAGCCAAAGTCAATCAAAGTATTACCATTGCTCAAACGCTGCGCTGAACCGATTACCCGCGTGAAGTTGGCCTTTCCCAGACTCTTACCATATGACCAGGTCTGCTTGATCGTCATCTTCTTGGTGTCGATCGTGTATTGAACCGCTTGTGAGTACTTGCCAGATGTCTTGGCATTACCGTTTGTAACATCAATGTTGTTGTCATAAAGCAATACTTTTAGTTTCCCATTTTTACTGCTCAAAAGCGCCAAGTCATGCTGACCACCAGTAATCTTAGTGCCCTTGGTTGGCGTCAACAGTTTGCTGCGGTACTTCTTAGGCCAGGAGCTCTTCTTCTTGCCAGAGTAGATCCAGTTAATCTTGCCCGTCTTGTAGTTAATGGACATAGTGATATCTTGGTTACGAGCTGAAACTAAAAGATTGCCCGTCTTTTGATCGTAGTACAGCGAATTCATGTGCAGCCAGTCGATCTTGCCACCCTTAGTCGTCGTACTGTTATAGTTGCGATACATGCTTGAAGGCAGCAGTTTCTTAAAGTCGATTACCTTGACCGTCTTACCAGTCTTGTAATCAATTTCGGCAATCACGTCTTCTGCGTACTTGTCACCACCAGAGATCGTTACCAGCAGATTATGATTTGGCAACTCAAGCGCGTCATGGTGAACCGCGGTAATGTATTGTTCAAGCGAACTCTTGCCAAGCTTATCGCTGAAACGGTAACGCCGGTAGATTCGACCAAGGTAGTCCGTTTCAGATAAGACGTTGTAAGAACCCTTATTGCCATTCGTCCGGTTTTGAATCAACAAATGACCATTGCTGAGCTGAACGAACGTGTGACGGCTGTAGAGCGTTGAGTACCAGCGAATATTGCCATCCGCGTCAACGGCAAATGGTTCTTCAGAAGTCTTGTTAATGTAAGTCAGCTCGTTATTGCCGATTTCCATCTTGGACTTGTTGCTCTTAGAAACCGTGATCTTGGTGTTGCGCAGATTCTTTGGCAGCTTGCCCGTCTTGATGGTAAACGTCTTTTGTTCCGTCGTGCCATCCTTGTAGGTAAGCGTAACCTGAACCTGGTTGCTGTAGTTGGCATAAAGCCCCACGATTGGTACCTGGTGCGTGGTCTGGTATCCTTTAACCGTGTTGGTAATCGACGTGTTATCCGTCTTGCCGACAACCGTGTAAGTTACCTTAGCAGCCTTATCCGTCTTAAAGATCATCAAGGCCGTCAATGGCGAGGTACCGTATGGATTAACCTTGACGTAGGCATTATCCAGCGTCCGCGCAGTACTTTTGACGATTTTGGCATAGCTCTTGGTCTGCTTGGATGTCGGATTATTCTTAAGCAGATGACTATTGATATTTTTAATGATCTGCTTATCAGAAATGACACCCAGCGAATAATGACGATAGCCAAACCAGCCACCAACCCCGCATAAGACCAGCAGCACCGCGATCAGTGCCAGCCAGCGTCCTTTTTTGTGGTGCAAACAATCACTTCCCTATATTAAATTAATAATTTCGCCTTGATCGACAAACCGCTTAACGCCCGACCATCAAAGCTGATACACAAAGCTTAAAGAAAAGTTGCGAATCCTTTTAGGAGAAGTTTTGAAGAGTAACGGGGCAAAATGTAAATTTTATGCGATATAAATTCTTTTAAACTTAATCAATAACTTTAAAAAATTCATAAAATAGTCAATTCCAGAGTTTTTTGACATTTATCAAACTTTTCGACAAATATCAAAATTTAAATCTATTATTGGCTGATATTTGCATTATAATAGGAATGTAAGCACTTTAATCACGATAGTTTATCAGAAAGGTGGCTGTTCAATGAGTACTCAAACAAAATTTTCTGAAAAAGACATCGTTAAGACCAATCCGATCTTCTCACGGACGCGGACTACGATTGAATCGGCATTCTACGCCAACAACATGACGCATATTGCCGATACCGCAACTGCTTATCGTTTGGCGGCCGACAACCCCAACACCATCGTTACCGACCTGCCAATCAAGCATACCGAAGAACTGGGACTGCCAGCCGATGCCAAGATGCTGGTCGACAATCATGGTCAGATCGTGGGCCGGACCGCGGCAGCACGGCGTTTGATCGGTTCTCCAGACGTTGATGCCGAAAAAATCGATGGCGTCCTGCGCGAAGCTATCTATGAAGGCCACGAACGCGACTTTTACACGACGGACGTGATCGTGGGGCTGGATGAAGACTTTATGGTAAAGGCGCATCTGGCACTAGCAGAAGGATTTGAGGTCAATCTGCTTTCCTACATGCTCAACTTCCAAACAGCTACCGAAAACTGGCTGAAGCGCTATGCCGATTCACGGGCCTATGATGAAGGCGACATCTATCTGTACTGCGACCCATACTGGAGCAGTCCCGACTATCCACATGGGCTGGTTGTCATCGATGCTCAGCACAATGCAGCGGCAGTCTTGGGTCTGCGCTACTTTGGCGAGCTTAAGAAGTCCACTTTGACGCTGGCCTGGGCAACCGCGCACCGGCATGGTTTTACTGCTTGTCACGGCGGCGAAAAGACTTTCCACTTCAGCGACCGTGATGATCAGACTTTTGCTTTCTACGGGCTTTCTGGTTCGGGCAAGTCTACGCTGACGCACGCCAAGCATGGTGGCAAGTTTGATATTACCGTGCTGCATGACGATGCGTTTGTAATCAATCGTGAAGACGGCAGCTCCACGGCTCTTGAACCGGCCTACTTTGACAAGACCAACGACTATCTGCCGGGCAGCCGCGAAATGCAGTACTTTACTACGGTGATGAACGTTGGTGTCACGCTTAACGAAACCGGCCAAAAAGTACTGGTAACCCAGGATCTGCGCAACGGCAATGGACGGACCATTAAGACGCGCTATGCCTCTACCAACCGGGTGGATCGCGAAATTGCCCCAATCAATGCCGTCTTTTGGATTATGAAAGATGACAGTCTGCCACCAGTCGTTAAACTGACCGATCCCGTTACCGCAGCTACGTTTGGTCTGACGCTGGCTACCAAGCGCTCCACAGCTGAAAACGTGGTGGGCGCTGACCGCAACGCTTTGGTTATCGAACCATTTGCCGACCCATTTCGCGCCTACCCATTAAGCGAGGACTATCAAGACTTTAAGGCGCTGTTTGAAGAACGCCACGTTGACTGCTACATCGTCAATACCGCCAACTTTAACGGCTTGGACATCCCTAAAGAACTGACATTGAAGGCTTTGGAAGACATTGCCCAAAACCAGGCCGCCTTTAAGCCATTTGGCGAGCTGGCCAACATGGAATACATTGCTTACGACGGCTATCCAGTTGACTTTAATGATGCTGAATACGTAACCAAGCTCAAGACGCGTTTTGAAATCCGGCGCGACTGGGTTAAGAACTATGAAGCTCAGCACACGGGCGAAAAACTGCCAGCTGAAATTCTGACCAGTCTGGACAACTTGATCAACGCCCTAAACTAATCAAATACTGACAACCTTGATCTCCAAGCACTGAACTGCTCAATGCGGCTCAGTGCTTTTTAGATGCTCCAGTAAGTTGTTTTTGCAAGACACTATCATAGTTTTGCGCATTTTTCATAACGTGATTGGTCAGCCAGACTCGATACTGCTCGATATAGTACGGATCAATCGGACGACAGCTGGCCTCGTAAAACGCGCGCTCCCGTTCCATAATGTAGCCAATCAGTGCTTGACGACCGAATTTGGTAGCAGTGTCGGGCAGCAAGCGGCGTGGTCCCTCAATTTTGGCCTGCAGCGCAACTTGCGAGGGCCGCTCTACCTTGTAGTCAAGTTTTTGCGACGTGCCAAAATAACCTTTGACGTAGCTGGCAACTCGACCGTTGAATCGCAGCAGGTCACCAGTTAACAGTTCGCCTAAATCTAAAAAGCCTTTCGTATAATTGAGCCATAAATGATCAGTAATCAGTTCTCCAGTTTCGGCTAAAGCAACGTGGGTGAGCAAAAGCGTTGGCCGACAGTAACGGTAGCTTTTTTTATAGCCAACGCGCTCAAACCGGCCGATGAACACGTGTCGCATTTGGGGACCAAGTTGTTGGAGCTTTTTTCTCATTTTCCGGCTTCCTTTCTCAAATCATCTATCAGTGTCCTTATAAATGCTTTAGACGGTTTAAGCGGAAATGCATTTTTATTTTGGAAAATTTCAGCGTTTGTCGACCAGATTGCGGCAAAATAAAAAACAATCGCACGCCACCAGCTGCGAAAAAACTGGTAGCACACGATTGTTCTTTTCATTGTTTTTAACGATTATTCAATTTATCTTCCAGCCAAACCAATTGATTTTCTTGGCGACTGATTGCGCGGGCCAAAATCAAATAATGACCATATTGTCGATCAATCTGTTCTTGACTGCTGAATAATGCTTGTCGACGCTCGCGCAGATGATTAAGGCTGTTGCTAACCAGTTGGATCTGGTGCTTAAACAATTTTTCCAGTCTTGGATCATTACGATCATTGATGAAAAAAGTCTTTAAAGAAAATAGGTCTTTGGATACCGGTAGCTTATCAACGGGTTCCATCAACCAGTCATTAATAATTTCATGACCATAAGCCGTTAAATGGTAGTGTATCTCTTTATCATTATCTTCTTTTGAGTAGCTTTCAATCCAACGATCTTGTTCCATACGCTTTAGCTCTGGATAAACCTGACTATGTGATGATTGCCAAAATTCCCCAATATCAAAGCGAAACTCATCCATAATCTGCTTTCCAGTACAGTCTTTATTGAGCAGGATCCCCATAATAACGTAGGGTAGTATCCTTTTTTGCGGCATTTTGCAGCATCCTTCCTTATCTGATTCTGCAAAACATTATATAACAAGCTACTTAGCCAGACGATGGTAATTTTCATCGAAGAAGCGACCATTGCGAATATCATCAGTCATGCCAGCATAAGGGGCTTCATTGATGACTTCTTCATTATCCTGACCAGCATCACCCATGTAGGTAATCGTTGCAAACTCAGGAACCACTAATTTTGGATAGGTTTCATACTTTTCACGCGATTCATGCATTAAATCAATGTGTTCATTTTGGAAACAAACCGTAATTTCTGGATGTTCCTGTACCCATTTTGGAAAGAAAATCGTACCGTTAAGCTTATGTTCATTAGGAACGAAATCCAATGCGACATCAGTTCCCGTTGGCTCGGTCCACGCAATCTTGTAAATTCCTTCAGTTAATTGATGAATGTGCGCTGGCTGATCCTTAACCCAACGTCCGGCAACCATTCCGCCATGAATCCGATAGTCAACCGTGTGATCATTTTTAGCATACCATTCGTATTCCCAGCCATTGTCATACGTATAGATGAAATGCGTTCCCAAGAAGTCATCCAGCGTTTTGAATTGTTTGTCCATATGATTTAAGTTTGCCATAATTATTTCCGCCTTTCATAAATGTCGTTATCAACATAAAATAGAATATCACTTTATGTCGTTATCGTCAAATATTGATGGTTAAAATAATTTGACCCCCATATTCAAAGTTCAGTAAAAAACTTGAAGATGAGGGTCAATTTCAGTTAAAAAATAATATTGTTATTTCAACAGTTACTACTAATCTGCATTTTGTTTAGGCAAACTAAACGATACGATCAGCGCGATAATCGCCAAAGCCAGCGTAAAGTAAAGTCCCGTGTGCACCCCGGACGTAAAACGCACTGCTTGACTGCCAGCTGCCGCGTGCCGGCCTAATTCCAAGAAACTGGTAGCCAGAGCCGTTGCCAATGCTCCCACGATCTGCTGCATCGTATTCAAAATCGTACTGCCATCACTGGAAGCTGGTCCCCGCAGCGCATTTAGAGCACTAGTCTGTGCTGGTGACATTGCCAATGGACAGCCAATCATCAAAATCACGTGAGCCGCAATCACATAGGCAACTGCAGAATGAGCCGTCGTCAAAAGCAGCATGACGATCCCTACAATGGCAATCACAAAGCCAATCATAACTGGACGTTTGGCCCCGATTGAATCATACATCCGTCCAGCAAACGCAGAAACCAAAGCATTTACCAGACCACCTGGCAGCATGACGATCCCAGTTAAGGCAACTGCTAACAATAAGCCATTTTGCAGATACATTGGCATCAGATACATGGCCGAAAGAATAATACCAAAATCAAGCATGACCAATACAGCACCAATCGTAAATGCCTTAACCTTGAAAACGCGCAGATTTAAGATTGGCGTTTCAAGCTTCAATTGGCGAATTACATAGGCAATCAATACCAAAATCCCAACTGCAAACGAGCCTAAGACTGGCCAAGAACCCCAGCCATCCAGACTGGACAGACTTGCACCAACTACCAGGCCGGAAAAGCCAAGCACGGATTCAACGATTGAAAGCAGATCAATGTGAGGACGCGTTGGCTGACCAATGTTTTCCAAAGCACTTACCGCCAGACACAAGGCGATAACCAAGAAAATTTCAAACGACCAAAAGATCCAACGCCAGGAAAGCTTGGCCAGAATCAAACCAGTCAAAGTTGGCCCAATTGCCGGGGCAAACATGATTACCAAAGCGCAGATTCCCATAATGCTACCAATCTTTTTTGGTGGGAAAATCTGCATCGCAATCGTAAACATCAGTGGCAGAATCAGACCGGTTCCAATCCCTTGAATCATTCGACCCGCCAATAGAACCGCAAAGTTAGGCGCCAGTGCTGAAATTGCCGCGCCGATAATAAAATCCAGCAGGGCAAAAATCACAATCTGACGAGTCGTAAACCACTTGGCAATCAAACTGGACAGCGGCAAGACGATCCCAATAACCAGCATGTAGCCAGTCACCAGCCATTGTAAGACGGCCGTACTGGTATGAAAGACGATCATCAGCTTTGGCAGCGCGATGTTTAATGAAGTTTCACTAAACATACCGACAAAAGCCCCCAAAAGCAGACTGGCCATCGTCAAGCCAGGGTGTTTGACGCGAAAAGCAGGTTCAGAAAAATTTTGCATATATTTTGCTCCTTTAATCAAATTCACTTGATTAAAGACCAAACAGCAAGCAGACTTAATTTGATGTATTCAATTAACGCTAACTCTTAATCTTAATCAGCATGTTTGCCATTCTAGCAAAAATTGCCTCGGTTTCGTAAGTACTTTTTTTGTAAATGGCAAATTTTTTCTAAAATCACCTGTCTTGCGCTTTTATCAAGAAACTTTGATACGATTTGCTGCAGTTGATCATATACAAATGTAATGTTTTTAATTACAATTAACACAAAAATATAAAAGGAAGCAGGTATCACAATGCGCAAACCAGTTCCGATGTTAGACAGCCATCTGTCAGGCGATGAATTTCTCAAACTGATTGTCGATAGTTTTCAGTCCGTTGTGTTTGGCACGGTTGATCAAAATGGCGATCCCCACACCAACGTCGCTGATATCGAGGTTTTAGACGGCAACCGGCTGATTTTTGCAACGACCTATCAAAAACCATTTTATCAGCGTTTAAAGGCTCATCCCCGCATCTCGATCACGGCTTTAAAAGGCAGCGAAACTCTGGACAGTGTTGGCTTCACCTTAACCGGCACGGCAGCTGAGGTCGATCAGCAGTATCTGGAGCAGATTTTTGCCGCACGACCGGAAATGCAGCAGATTTCGGCAAACTATTCTGAACGGCGCAGCATTTTAAGACCATTTGCCATTACGCCAATTGCCGGTTCGATTTACGACCTGCGCCAACAGCCGATTTTCCAGAAGCGAATTGAATTTTAAAGCTGGCTGTCTCAAAATTCATCTAAAACAGCACGACCCTGCCGCAAGTTTTGCGTCAGGGCCGTTTTGGTATGCTTAATTTAGATATGTCATTATGGAGGGTGGTTAGATGTTTTAGCAGCTCATTATGCAATATTCAAAAAACTTCAAACCCAGTAAAAATTACCTCTGCCATTTCACATCGCTCATGAATACTTCGAGAACATCAAAGACAGAAAATGGCTCAACCACGATTTTCGTGACGGAGCCATTTTCATTTTGCACTATTTTGCTTAAGCAACTGGATACGCAACTTCTTGATTTCCCTGCTCAAAGACCGTCAGATGATGCTCAGCCCGGTAAAGCGCCTTGCTGAATGATTGAACGGCCAGCTTGGGACTGACGGCAAACTTAATGCCATAGTCCTTGCAGGCTTCATTCAAAACCCAAGAAGATGGATGCGAGGCATAGGCCGTTACCAAAATCAACACGTCCAGATTCTTGGTCTGTTTGCGCAGCGTCTTGCGTTTGCCAGAGAAGGCGTCGATGAGCTTGGGATTCCCATGGTAGCTTTTCACGACTTCTTTGAGCATCTCACCGTTTTGACCATTGCCAATCGCGACGCCAACCTTTTGACCATGCAGATCCAGTTTGAGCTTTTGCTGAATCAGATTGTCAAAGGCATGATGCTTCTTAGTACGATTTTCCGTCCAAATATTTGCTTGCATTTCTTTCATCTGGGAAATATGAATATGAACATCATACTTACCATCAAGTGAAAGATGTCAGGGACAGTTAAAAATTGTATAGAAATGGCAATTTGAAAATGTACAATTATGGCAGTTTAAGATGGCGATTTATGAGTAGTCGCAGATATCGTCATAATATCACTACCTCTAATCGTTGAGTACCGGTTGCTTGTCATTTACATTACCAGAATTTTGATAAGCAAAAAGCGCCCAATCAGTATCCAAACTGATGAGCGCTGGTGACTGCTACTTGAACAGTCGCTTAATTAATTTTTAACGTGCTTATTAGGCACGATGATAAATACTAAGCACAAATGCCACATTGGGAGTTGCCTCCTTTCAGCACAAGTCAGGTTTCCTAAGCCTGCTCACGTGTGCTTTATTAATGTAACATAATCAGAGTATGTTATAATGACTTTGTGATAAATACTAAGCCGTGTGCAGTGAGTGCTTCCTAACTTACAAGCCGGCTGGGCGCTCCTCAAAAGGGCGCTCTTTTATTAGCTCACAGTATCATGCTGGGCTTTTTTGTTTGCTCTTAAGCTTGGCTGACAGCCGTATTAGCAGACCCAGCATCTTGATAGATGTTGAGCCGTACCTTCTGAATCGAAAGTGATGCTACTAATACGCGCCGATTAGTCTTGCGATCGTTTGAAGCGGCGCTGACTTCAACGATTTCATTTTGAGCCATCCAAAAAGGCCTCCTATATGAGTTTCCTCAAGTATAGGAGGTCCGTATGGCGGTTGGAATACGTGTTGTTACTGTGTGCTTACACTCTAACAGCCGGGTTACTCAAGAAATCTACACCCACGTTACTCACGAAGCGCTTGTGAAAAATCGTGATCAATTGGAAAATTTATGACAAGTTGGCTACTTATTGGCTACTTAGAACTGCAAACAGAATAAAAATTCACAAACTCAATCGATATTTTAAAAATTAGGCAAAAAGAAAAACCCTTGCACAGCAAGGGTTTTGGTCGACACTCGACTACTTAACGTCGCGACGGCGTTCAGGAATACGAGCGGACTTACCAGTACGTTCACGGAATTAATGGTGGCATTCACTATTATGCAGTAATAGTTTTAATCCTACGCCACTGTTCAATTTGCTACAATTATACAGCATTATAAACATTCATCACAATATCATTAAATGTTCTATTTTCTGTTGCCATTTTGCTTCCAGTCAACCACTTCACAAGTCTATCTTTAGTACCATAAAAATGCCCCACTCAGCAATACGCTAAGAAGGGCTTTTATCGTGCGCACTATAACTAGGTCCCGTAGAATGACTAGCTATTTTCTCTTATAGTATATTACTTTTCAAGAATAAAGCTAGACGAATTTTCAATCTGAATTTTATGTTCTTTTGTAGTATAATCAGTCTGTTAAGGCATGCACCTTGCTATGCTCACTTTGAATGAGTCAGAAAGTGAGGTGGTTCTTATGCCGAAGTTGTGCTATTTAAAACGCATGCTTCGAGTCTATAAAGGAGTATGCTGCTGTTGTTCTATATGTTCAACGGATTAGCTAAGGTCATTGAAGCTATGCATGGATTATCACAGCCTGTGCAGTTTGGCGTTTTGCTCGTAACTGCATTTATCACATTTTGTGCTTTAATGGCTGTTATCTTTCATTAAAAAAAGCCCTGCTGGGAACAGGGCTTTTTAAAATGACACTAGTATAGATAGTATAGCAAGGTCTAGGACAAGCCTTAACTAGTTTAAACACGCCACAAGTTTGTGGTGTGTTTTTTTCTTTACAGTCAGATTCTAACATTGCTATTTTTTAAATTCAAATTTTTTTATTGGATCTTTAACGCCGGTTGCAGCTTCCATGCCTTCTGTAGTAACGACTCATGCTTTCCTAATAAGAGAAAAAGCCCTACACACGGCTAGTGTCAATTAAGGAGAGGACTCACCTCTTTTCTTTTTGATGTTTTTGGGTGCCATGTGTAGGGCTTTGCCTTATATATTTAATTGTAGATATTATTCAAACGATCCGTATGCTTCATTAGTGCGTGCATCTCGACAGGCGACGTAGCCGTACTGGCCATTAGCTCGTGGCTGGCGCAGATAGACAAAACCATTAGTCCGTGCCCATGCATCATACTTAACCACTGATCCGCCATATAATACGGCGATCACGGAGCTAGAAGGCGTAGCGCCCCAGCGTAAGTGCAGGACATAACCAGAGCCTACCGTGAACTTACCATTTTCGGCATGCCAGGTAACTCCCAAGCTGTCCCGCCAAGTAGTGCCGGCTGATGTAGACTCTGCAGCAGCTTTCTTATCTTGCTGTGGTTGTGGCTGAGTCGTTGGTTGAACCGTGCCATCACCTTTGGCCAGCTTGTGCCAGCCATCAGCATCAAGATAAAACTCAGAACGATCCATCGTATTGCCAGTGAACTGCCAGCCAGTCAGATTGGACCAAGGGGCAAACTTATACGAACTCAGGAATGCTGGCACTGCCCAGCTGTTAGCGTAGGTTGGATAACCAGCCCCCCACAAGCCACAAGAGTTGGAGCAATTGGCTACTTGCCAAACAGCACTGAACTGTACATAAATAATTGGATAGACACCAGTCTGGCTGTGTACGTAGTCTACAAACGTCCGACACCAGTTAGTGTTTCCCCAGCTGGCATTCTGGCCTGATTCCCAATCCAAACCAAGAATTGCTTCACCGATGTAGTTCTTGATGTTTGCAATGAAATACTTTGCTTCTTCGACAGGGTCACCGCCAGCGGCATAGTGATAAACACCTAACAGCTTGCCGGCATTTTTCGCGGCTTGATAATCGGTATCGCAATATGGATTGACATAACCTGTACCTTGCGTAGCCTTAACAATGACGCCTTGTGCGTTAGGATCTGTCGCATAGCTGCGTGGCGAGCCAGAGTATACATCTACTACCTTAATCGTCATAATATCACCTCTACTTGTTGAGTACCGGTTGCGTGTTATTTACATCATCAGTGCTCTTTTGCTTATCAGCCACTCCAGATTTTTCGTAAGCTGATTGAACAACGGCTTCTGCATCTTCTGGTGCAATATGGTGTCCAGACTTGGCTAACGTTGTCTGTACCATATCAACTGCCTTAGCGTACTTGTCAGCGCCACTCATGTTGCGACTAGCCATCGTGTTGACGGCTGCTTCCGCTACCTGTTCAGCCAACGTCCAGAGTTGGCGTGACTGTTCCGTCTTAGCTGTCTTAGCCTTAGCGGTCAGCAACGGCTTTGCGTATGCCCACAAAAAGGCCACCAGTACGGCCAGTGTGCCAGATTAGATCAACCATTCGACAATATCATTTGCTACCTTCATTGCTATTTGTCCCCCTTTGTCATCACGTGTTCTTCGATTCTCGCCAACTGAATGTCATGCCTGCCAGTCGTTGCCTCGATTTTATCGAGCCGCCGGTTGGTCGACTCGCGGTCGGCTTTGAGACTGTCTAAAACCATGTTGACTTTGATCATCGTCTTGTTAAGCTGAGCAATTGATTCGGCCAACTGTTCAAACTCAGCTTTGCTAGAGTCCTTAGCTGTATGGCTGATTGACGTCTTGACATAGGTAGCAACCACGCCAATCAGCGTAAAGATCGCCACCCACTCGCCCCAATCAAAGCCAAAAGGTCTATGCATATCCATGTCTCGCCTCGCTTTCTTAAGTCCTAAAAGCCGCCCCTACATAAGGTACTGTTAGCTTTCTTCGGCGACTATTTTTCTCTATTTAGTTGCTGGCGTTTCAAGCTTTTTGACACGCTCAGTCAGTGCGTCAAGCGCGCTCTTAGACGCATACGTTGCCAGAACCGATACATCAGCCTTGTTGGCAACCATGCTGTCAACCTGTGCAGCCGTATAGTAGCTGGACAGCGTAGACTTGTCGACCTTGAGTGCCAGATTTTTGTTAACATCCGTTGCAAGCATGTACTTGCTCATATCTGGTTGTGGCAGCGTAAAGTCAAGAATTGCATTAGTTGGCGTACCCGAGTTGGCTACACTGGCGGTCGTGCCCGTCGTAACCTTGCCGATTGCAACCGTTGCGTCAACACCATCTTTTGCTTTAGGCAATACAATGTTCCAAACTTGCGCCGAATCAGTGCCAACATTGGTGACTGAGCCTGTGTCGCCGGTTGTTACCGTACCAAGCTTAAGCGACAGTGCCGTTTCGCCTGGCGCGCCTTGAATACCTTGCGGACCTTGTTCGCCTTTAGGAATGCCAATGTCGAGTTTGACGTTGGTACTATCACCAGAGTTGGTGACTGTCGCACTCTGCCCAGCGTCCAGAGTCTTGGCGGAGTTAATCGTGATCGTAGGGCTGACCCCGTCCTTACCTGGCGCACCATCAGCACCGTTTGTGCCGTCCTTGCCCGGAGCCCCAGCCAAGCCTTCTGCAACGTAACCAGTATCCGTGCCGTTGATCAGCCAGTGCTTGGTGGCCTTGTCGATCTCTGGCGTAGCGCCATCTTTGCCATCAGCTCCTGCTGGCCCAGTCTTGACGTCCGCAACTGCCTTGTTGAAGTTACTAATCAACTCAGTTAGCGTCAGGAAACTGTATTTGTCGGTGACTGTCTGCGTACTTTCGTTAACGGTAAAAGACACGAACCCCTTAGACGGGTAAATGGCAGTTGTATTGCCAACACTGATCCACAGCTCGACAAAATACGTTCCAGGTGTCAAATCCTTGATATCGGCCGTTTTGAGGCTGACCGTACCATCACTGTTAAGCTGACCAGGTGCACTGGCAACGTAGGATGTGTCGTCCTTAACCTTAAACTGCAGCGTCTTACCAGTCATGGCAACTTTGGTGTCATCATCATATGCGGTATACGTCAGCACCGCCGATGTGTCGCCAAACTTATACTCATCGTTAGCTGCATTAACGTAGTCTAGTTTGCGCATCTATATCACCTACCAGATAAACATTTGATTGAGTTGGAAGTACCAGTTGGCGTTGGCGGTTTGACCGTTCTGCGTGATATTCTGGATTGACATCGTAGAGCCGTTCATTTGATTCCACAATGTAATGCCCAAGTCAGCCGGCGTCTCCCTCATCATCATCATTGGATTTTGCACGCCATCAAGGTCGCTGAACTTAACGACTTCGACTCGTTCACCCCACGGTTTAAGGGCACGTGGCGTCCGCATACCGCCAGAGATAGCAAGCATGTGGATAGGTCCAATTTGCACAAGCTGCTTGGTCAAATCACCGCTGGCACCGTTGACGTACTCAATGCCTTTGGTTGAGTTACCAGTGTTGCTAAACTTGCTGTTAACCAACGCTTGAATCTTACCCCATGCATCACCGCCAATCGAGCTAGCGTTGATCTGGTCAAACGTCTGCGTACCAGTAAACGTATTGTTGGTACCAGTCTTGGCAACTCCGGTTGATGCTACTTCGTTTTGATAGGCCTTGACAGCCGTAGATACCGCATCAGCTGCGCTTGATGCACTGTTGATCTTGGTGGTCAGTGGGTCAACCAACGCATTAGCTTGTGCGATTAGCTGACTGATTTGACCGATGTAGGTCACACTGTCGCCGGTAGTCATTGCCAGCCCGTCTTGGTAAACCGTAAAGGCAACGTTAATCGTGGATACTACCGTTGAGCCCTGCATAATCCGCAGATAGGCCGATTGGTAGTCACCGACCGTTTGATAAAAGGCGCCTGGCACTGACAGCAGAATCATGCCCTTAGCAGCATTGGTTACCGTTGCTGTATTGGTCAGCTTGACGCGTCCTTGATAGTCCTTACCGCCGAGCTCAACGCTACGGTTGGACAGGTTCCAGGGAGTCGTCACGCCACCGCTCGTTTGGACCAGTTGCAGATAGACGGGACGCATGTTGTCGCCTTGTCGGCCTGATAGCTCGTCAATCTTGACTGCCACATCGCCGTTAAAGGTCGTGTTGACTTGCGTATACGTGTGCCCAGCATAAGTAGTAGATGCCATCTATATCATCTCCTATAAGTTTTTAAGCATTGCATTGATTGCGGTCTGGCAGTCCTTAAACCAGCCATTTAGTGAATCAATTAAATCTTTAATTAGTAACGATTTAGTTAGTGCATATCCTTCTACGGATACCGGCCGGCCGTCACTGTCAACTGTTTCCGTTGACCCCAGACTGCGCTGAGCGTATTCAGTAATAGTGCGGACCGATTCATCCAGATACATACGCAATCCGCGTGAGTAGCTGCTAAACGTTTCAACTGAAAAATCAGTTGCATCATCACCACTTACTTTTTGTAACGCCGACCAAATCTTTTTAAAATTGCCATTAACGTTATCAATAAAGCTCCCGTTACCAACGTTAGTGTTAAGACTGATGGTCTCGACTGGCTTAGGCGTTGGTGGGGGAGCTGGTACTGGGTCTGGGATAACGATATCTGGGATTGACGGTGTACTCGGATTAGCTGGCGTGACTGGCTTGTTCGGCGTAATAGGCTGTTGCTGTTGTTTTTCTCCTTCAGCAATCCACGTAGCCAAGCGTTGCGCCATCTGCGTCTGCACAGCTTGTACTGGATGGATTTGACCATCGCCAAGCGTCTGATTGCGATTGTCGTACGTGATCAGCGGGTTGTCGCGCCAGTCATAGACGGGACAGTTATTGTCCTTAGCGCATTGTTTAATCGCATCATACATAGTCCGCTCGCTAATACCACCGCCGTTGACCGCACCGTCATCAGCGTCATAGACATAGCTTGGTGTAGGCAGTTCAACGTAAATGTGGATCGACGGATTGTCAGCCCGAATTTTGGCAATACCTTTAGTCATCGCATTTTGGACTTGTGTTGTTGACGCATACGGCTGATCGTCAAAGTCGTTGATGCCATAGCCGAGCAAGACAACATCATAGTTTTTAAAGTTAAACTTGTTGACCTGTGGGATAAAATCTTGACCATCACGGTTGTCAGCGTACTTAGTACCACTGATCGCCTCGTTGTCGACTTCCCACCCTAACTGGTTCCCGATCGCTTGTGGGATCGTAGGATTGGCACGTGGATGATTACTCCCGAAACCAGTCAGACCCCACATGATCGAGTCGCCAAGTACGATCATCTTGGTCACTCAAAACATCTCCTTAATCCTTAAGTAGTTTTGTCATTTTAAATGACTAAACCTAATAAATCGTTAAGCAGTAGGCAGTGCCAGATACTTGAGCAGCTTTTGCCGTGCAATCGTTTGAGCCTTGTCTAAGCCCGTGAAAAACGTAGTACCTTCCGGCAGTTCGGCCTTGTCAACTCGCACTGTGTTGTTTAAAAACTCGCCCGTTTCGGCGTTCGAACCATAAAAGGTAAAGTTGGCCGAGTCGACTTGGCCTGGAGTCGTGGTCGAAAAGTTAAAAACAATGTTTGATACGTTTACTTGCATGATTAGTCCTCCTTAGCAGTTTGCTTAGCCTTTAAATCTTCCAGTTGCTTCTTCAAGTCGGCGTTTTCTTTAGTCAGCTGGTCAATCTGTACTTCTTGCAGAGTATTGTTGGCCTCTAATGCGCCGAGCTTGCTTGCATAGTGGTTTTGCAGTTGCTGTAAATCGATATCCATAGTTACCTCCAAAATAAAAAGCCGGCGTTAACCGACTTTGGATTCTAATGTTTTGATTCGTTTGGTGAGTGCCTTAACAGCGCCAAACAACGCTCCGATCATGTTGTCGTCGTCACGGCTGACTCCGTTTGGTGCGATAAAGTCCTGTGGCGTCTGATACTGTGCCACGTCATGCACGTCGTCGATAATTAGTCCGATGTGGCGGTGAGTTTCGCCATTGGCTACGTCCGTTTTGTATAAGAACGTAGCTAGGTCAGTGTCGTTGACCATCTTTAGCATCTTGTCGTCATCGACTGACTGGATGTCCGTCTTGGTTGACAAGGCCGAGTGCTGACTGTGGCCAGCCGCCTCAACCCAGCCTCTGACCCATGCCCAACCATTAACCTGCAATTTTGTTGCGGTTGTTGAACCACCGTCATTATCCTTATAAAGGTTTAAAATGCCGTCATTGCTAAGCCAAGCATGAACGTTGCCCGCTTGCATCTGTACGGCATTACTACCGCTGAGAGAGACACTGTTGCCTCCAGTGACGTATATCTGCGGTGACATGATCTTTAGGTCGCCCCACTTGGTGCCACTGCCTGTACTATCTCCTCTGATTTCAAAGCTATCATCAGTGATGTAGATGCCTGGTGCCTGCCCATCTGAGCGGTAGTTAGACAGCTGAGTATAGTGCTCCATCATGTACACGCCACTGTACTGATCGTTGCTACCACTGCTTGCCATACCGTTTGCTTTAACCGCCAAACGGATACTGTTGTCGTGCATGGTCAGTATCGAGCCAAGCAGATTGGATGCGTGGACCTCGTATCCGCCAGCGTACTGGAGTATGATGGAACGCTTGGTTGTGTCGTCATCATACTGCTTAAGCCCTGCTGACATGGTAGCCACGTTGCCAGAATCATCGTAGAACCTTAACTTGTCAGCGTTTAACGTGGAGATATAGGCGTCCGGAATAAAAGCCGAACCAGAAAAGACAACTGAGCTTGCGTTCAGTGCCAGCTTACCCTGACCGTTAGACACCTGTATCAGCGTGTTGCCACCCGCCTCTTGGTTGATCTGGCTGACAACGTCGCCTTTCTTGACCCTTATGTTGATGTCGTCACTGAGCTGGATGATCTCACTCTCAGTTGCACCCTGCGACCAGGCCGTCCAATAGTTGCCGTACCAACGCCGGTAACAGTGCTGATTGCCTGTATCCTGGTAAACGTCCTGGCGAATTCGGTCATTACCGTTACCAGTTACGTCAACATAAACCCAGCCACTAATTGGGTTGTTAGCTAGATTATGGACAAAGTAATGACCATTAGTTTTCATACTGTTAATATCTGCCGAGTCGAGTGTCTGCAAGTTCACGGATTTGCTTAGATTATCAAAGTCAGAGCTTGATACCTTAGTCGCAATCAGATTCGACAGCTGAGTGATTCTGCTTGACCCGTCTTTGTTGTAGACCTGCGCCTGGATACCGTCCACAGTAGCATGCAGGTTGGTATACGAGTCCGTTAAGCCGTTCTTGACTGACGTCAGGTTGGCGTTCCAACTGTCCGCCGTCTGTTTAATCTGCGTCTGTGTGTACGTTTGTGTGTCTTCTGGAGCAGGTTGCCAGTCGTGGGCAATCGTGCCTTTCTCGAGCATATAATCCTTAACATACCCGATACCAGCGTCATCATCTTTGTCATGCTGAGATTGTGAGGCGTCATCATTGTAATGTTTCAGATAGAAAGTCATATGATTAACATCTGTAACATTCTTAGGAACAGTAAAGGTGAATACATTCCTTTGGTATTCGTTAGCCGTATATGGAATAGTCCCATTCACTTGCCAATACCAACCGTCATTGTAGATATATACCTGTAATGGTTGTTTGTGATTAGTAGCATTGGCATCAACTTTACCATACCAAGACATAGTATAAGTTTCGCCAGCTTCCAAGTGGTCAATGGTTAAACTTACATCGCCAAAGTTATAAGCCTTACCGTGTAACTCCACATCACTGTTACGTAGCAGATTTCGTCCACCACCTACCAGTTTAGGCAAGTCACTGCTCGACACCTTAGCGTTGATCTGGTCAGCCTGTACCTGAAGTTGTGACTGCAACTGCTGAACAGTCCCATTGGTCTTGTCAACCGTTGTCTGGTCAGCTTTGAGTGCGATGGCTTTCTTATTTTGCTCGATTGCCGTTGAGTTAGTCGTGATTTTCGCATCTACGTCCTCTGGAGCTGGTTGCCAATCATGTGCAATTGTGCCTTTTTCGAGCATCCACCCAGCCCAATATATCCAGTTGTCGCCAGTATCATCGCTATATTCAACTCTGGTGTTCTGACGTTGCAGACTAACATTATTAATCTGGAAACTCCAAGCATATTGTTGCCACTGCGTCGTTATAGGTCTATTTGACATCTGGATAGCATCAAGGAAACCATCATTAACATCAGCACCACTACCAGTTGCTCTATATACACTAAGCGAACCAGTATTAATCTGTTTATCAGCTTTTACATAAACGGATATTGTGTACCAATCACCAGCTTTAGCATTCGTTCTGCCTAAGGCTGATTTCAAATTAATATAATGCTCACTCCAAGCACCATTAGTTTTAATCGCATCATAGCCGTTAAAACCATCATTTATTAAAGTACCATTACCACCAGCAACATCACCAGTTGCATTACCCGTTCCTTGTAGCAGATTCCGTCCACCACCGTTACTGGTGATTCCGTCAATCTTGCTGTTGGCATTGGCTAAGCTCGTCTCCATGCCGCTGACCTTAGAGCTAAATCCCGATGCGGTCTGCTTAAGCGTACTGATGTCACCCTGCGCACTGCTCATCTGACTGGTCAGTGTCTTGGCGTCAGCCTGCAGTGTGGCAATGTTGCCTGCGTGGTCGCTGGTCGTCTTCTTGAGTCCCGACACGTCAGACTGGAGCGTTGAGATATTGCCTTGCGCATCGGTCAGTGTGTTTTTAAAGCCTGTTGCTGTAGCCTGCAGTGTGGATATATCACCTTTGGCATCGGTCAGCGTCTGCTTCATGCCACTGACGTCCACCTTAAGCGTATTGATATCACCCGCTGTGTCAGCGTACTTGGTGTCAAGACCGTCAGCCCGTGACTGCAGGACTGCGATGTCGCTTTTAGCGTTGGTCAGTGTCTGCTTTGTCCCGCTTGCGTCCGTTTGGAGTTTATTGATGTCGCCTTTAGTATTGGCGAACTGCGTGTCAAAACCATCGGCTCTGATCTTAAGTTTGGCGATGTCGCCTTGTGCATCAGCTAACGTCTGAGTCGTGCCCTTAGCGTCCGTCTGGAGCTTGTTGATGTCACCCGCCGCATCAGCATACTTAGTCTCAAGCTCGCTTGCCGTTGCCGTCACACTAGCCACGTTGCTGTTAGTGTCCGACAACGCCGCACTGTACGACTTGGCCGTTGCCTGCAGACTGGAGATGTTGCCGGCTGCATCTGACAAGGCTACACTGGCCGAGCTTGCTGACACCTTAAGCTGACTGACATCGCCTTTGGTATCCGCCATGTCCTGCTCAAGCTGTCCAGCTTGGCTCTTAAGTGTAGTAATGTCCTTGCCCGCAGCACTTGCTTGCGATGCATACGACGATAGGCTCTTAGCCTGGCTGGTCAGACTGGACTTTGTATCAGCAATATCACTCTTAGCTATCGCTACGTCTGACCGTGTGGCGGTCACGTCTGCCTGCACCACTGCTACGTCTGATCGTACGGCAACAATATCAGATTGTGCTGCACTCGCTGACGCCTTAGCCTCATCAGCCGCCGCAATCGCCTCAGTCCGAGCACTTGAGATCGCCGCACTCGCCGATGCGTAGTTTAAGTCGATTAAATCAGCATTGGACTGTGCTGCATCCCACGCCCGCAAGCCATCGCTCTTGGCAACCGCAGCGTCTGACACGGCATCGCTCAAGGCCGAGTTGATATCCACGATCGCCTGGCTGTTGACTCGCGACTTCTCAATCGCATCGTTGGCATACGCTACGGCACTGTCAGCCTGCTTAATTGCTGGCTCAACGGTATTGGTTATTTCTTGATTGACTTTTTCCTTAACCTTCTCGTGCATGCCATTGTTCCAAACTCCATCTACATCTCTATCGTCATATAGACGGCCATAGATGGTGTCCGTTACGTGAAATGTACGCCCGTTGTCAAACGAGTAGCCACGACCGATTATGCCCGTCTGAGTATCACGGCCAATTTCACCAATAATCAGCTTGACTTTAGCCTCATCCGCCGCCGTCTTGTCGTTGTTTGTCGACGTATTGCCCAATCTCGTTCGCCTCCTTCTGCGTAATAGTTATGTGCCCAAAATGATTTTCATCTCGGCTACCTAAATTAGCAATTTGGGCGTTCACTGAGTTGAAACTATGTTTAAGCTCGTGGATATCTTGAAACAATGCATGGTTAACATCTTTTAACGCATCATTAGTATTGTTAAAAGTTAATTCAATACTAGCACTCGAATTAAAAGCCAAATCATTTCCCAAGATTCCTACCAGCATCACATAAGACGAAATATTCATCTCTGGAACAATTGTATAAATAGCATCGCCAAGCTGAGCATCTTCTCCTGCCAACTGTAATGACAATGAAATCAGAGGAGTGGATTGCGTCTGTAAGCGAGCTGCCTTACGAGCACTGTCCTCGTCATAAACTGAATCCAACATCAACGGGGATCCTCGATACAAACCGTATGTGGCAATTGATTCTTCATCCCGATACTCAAACTTTATTTGGTAGTAATCAGCAGTGGTCGTAGTTGTTGAAGAACTGTCTTCAGACGAAGTATTGTTTCCACCAACCAGTGAATTTATTTGCGCATTGCGTACACCAAAAGATGGAGGCCAGGAGCTAATATTTTCGATTATGGTGCCTTGTGATTCATTAGCCGCCATAATCATCTGCGTAGAATCAAGTGCTAAAGCTACATGATAGGTTGTGCCACGATTACCCCAGAACAACATGTCGCCAGTCTGATAAGGCGGACCAACAACGGTTCCCTGTGTTTCCTCATATGTCGTTGGCTGATGCATTGAAACACCAAAGTGGTTATACACGTAAGCTACAAATCCTGAACAGTCCCAGCCACTAGGAGTATTCCCACCCCAGAGATAAGGCCTGCCTACAAATTGACGTACGTATGTTTGAAAACCAACAGCATCCTTAGAAACTGGCCCAGAATCCGCCCCATTAACAATGGTTGTAGTTGTTTCCATTTTTCCAGCATATACCTGCCTAGTATTGGTCAAATCGTTAACATCAACAGATATAGAAGCCTCAGTCATATCTGATAAATAGCGAAAAGTTCTGTCAGTCTTATGTTCAAATGTTGAATAATTGTAAATATCCAACGTACTTCCATGCGGCACATAAATTGCTCCATAGCTGGAAGCATTAGAACTAAGAAAATCCAGCGCTGTTCCATCGCTAGCTTGAACATCCAAGTCGGGAAAAGAACCATGCAGTGAATAACTAACTCCTTGATCATTATTATCAAAAAAACGTTTCAGCTGACTTTCAAAGGAATAAGTCTGTACTTGATCAGTGGGCTTAGTTACTACAGTTGTCCCTGAATCATCATCTGGTGTGTCGTTCGATGAATCTCCACTAGTATTAGTTGTTGTTGACTCAGGATTAGTATCTATTCGCAAATTCTTTAGCTTATCTAGTACCACATGACTAGCAGTAATTTGCTTCTGCAACAACCCCGTTGAATTAGCAACTGGTGAAATCTGTTGAATAACATACGTTTCACCATCATATATCACAAAAGCCTTCTCTTTTGCTAGATTATAGACGTTTGAAAACTCACTAGAATACGTCATAGTGAACGACACTTCAAACGAACTAGAAATCTGGAAATTACGACTAAATGTTGCGTTCAAATCATCCCAAGACACTCGTTCCTCTTGTTTGCCATCACGGCTGCGAATAAGAACTGTTTTATTCATGATAACCACCACATTGGAAAATCAAACTGAATTGAGCCGTTAAAGTTAGAAACTTCAAATTGATTATCGCCAATCTGTAATGTAATAATGCCATGATCTGTGTTAATACCATCATGGTTCCCGTTGAGGTAAGGATTGACGCCATCTAACTCGAATTTACCGAACCATGTCCCTTTGCGCGTGATGCTGTCTCCCGTTGACTTATTAGTAACAATCGTATTGTTTCCAGAACCGCTCAGTGTCATTTTAAAGGGATGCCCACGCCGTTCAGGATCAATAAGTACATCTGAAAGGTTCTTAACCGTAAATGAACTGTTCGAGAAAGAATAATCAGCTGCAAATGGCTCATTATTGCCAAACCCTTGAACATGATCAATAGTTGTACCAATTGAGCGACTTAAACCAATTAAATCAGTCAACGTTATGGCAACTGTCCAGTCATTCCCTGTCCATGTGGGAATTGCTAGTTTTGCTTTGACAAAATACATTCGTTGGGGCCAGTTGCTAAATGCAATCCAATATCCTTCTCTGCTAACCAAGAAGCGTTGTAGTGCATCAAACGCAAGTTGTGCATCTGCTTCATCCGTTCCGCTAACATGACAGCTCATTGTCATCTCTCGCTGCTCGTACGTAGAACTAATCAGCTGTTGACCATCATGAATTCCAATCTTAGTTAGATTATCAGTTTGTGTAGCCGGTACAACGGTTGGCGCATCATAACAGTACACACCATCTAAATCTGGTACGTCAAAGTCACTAACCCAACTTTTACCATCTTTGGAGATTGCAAATTCAATTGGTTCATATGGTAACTCGTTAACGTAAGAACTCGGATCACTTGGCTTATGTACTCCATAAGCATGTGGTTTGTCCTTTCGAGTTGAAAATACATGAATCATTACATGCTTCCTTTCATCATGGCATAGTTCTTCGCATTAGATTGATTGATCGCATCACGTACATCCTGTACCCGTACAACAGGGTTCATATTGATATTTGAAAGCTTATCAACTGCAATCTTTAACAAGGCTATGACTTGGCCATCATCGTTTTGGCGTGTTCTCAAGTCAGGACGACGCATGGCAACTTTACTATAAGCTTCATTCAATAATGGCAGAGCATTATCATTATAAGGATTAATAACATATTCATCATGCTCTGGGTTATCAGCAATCCAGCCCTTGGATAGTGCCGTAATATGACCACCAGAAGCCCATCCATGTCCTTGGCCAACATTGCTCCAGCCACCTTCACCGCCATGTTCCAGAGCATTGATTGCAGCCAAAATTTGATCAAAACCACTAAGGATATTACCGTGACCTGGTATAGCCCAACGGTTAAAAGTTCTTGGGATAAACTGCAGCAACCCTTGAGCAGGAGTGCCATTGGCCATATTAATATCCCACGCCTTTTGAGGGACCTTCTCATTCCCGCCAGACTCAGTCTGGATTTGGCGAAGCAACTTATGGACTTTGACATCAGTAGCCTTTACGCCAAGCTTGGCAAATGCTGATCGAATGACAGGTTCCCAATTACCATTAATCGGCTCTTTTTCTTCACCTAACAGGTCTTTCAAGACATTAGCAATACCACTTGCCAACCCAATAGCCATCGATTTCCCTAAAGACTGATTAATCTGTGAACCATTCCAGTTAGTGAATTTGAGCATCAAGTCTTTGGAGGCTTGTTCTGGATGCTTTTCAAATTGTTCACCCATTTTCTCTAGTTCATCATCGGAAAGATTACCATCAGCATAATGTAGTACCGTAGAGCGATGCTTTAACATGCCTTGAACTTGCTTTGCGTTCATAACCAAAGAACCCGGCTCCAAGTCGTGGACCGTGTATTGTCCACGTGGTGCGGACCAACCGCGACTCGGCTGCCAAACTAACTCTTGCTTAAACGGCGTGTTACCATCATTTAAGACAGCTTTTCCACCGGGATGTGGTAGTTTGGTACCTTCTGCATAGCTAATTGTTGATAATTTCTTATCGCCACCAAACTGTGAAATAACTGAATTAACACCAGAAATGCCTTTATTTAACTGTTTGATAATGCCATGCATAGCATCGTTGGCAATGCTTGGAAGCTTTTTAAAGCCGGACTCCATAGAGCTAGCAACATTATCAACCCATGAACGCCAACTCTTAAGAAAAGAGCTTGTAAATGAGTCTTCTTTACCTTCTAAACCGTCAAAACCTGCTTTAGCCGTTGATTCAGCATTCTTGATACCATCTCTGACGTTATTAGAAAGATCACCCCAAATTTTCTTCCAGTCTCGACTAAATGTTGATTTAAATGACCGTAAGGAACTTTTAAGTGAATTAACCATGTTGCGAAATTCGCCAACAAAGCCATGATCACCAACAGCCTTATTCGCAACATTCATCTGCTCCTGCAATTCCTTACCAAAATTATATTTAGCTAAGTCATTGGTAAGAGACTTAACATTCGTATCAAGAGCAGGCAAACCATTACGACCGTCTGTAAGTATTTTGACGCTCTTTCCTAAGTCGACAACTGAATTGGAGGTAGTCTTAATCGGTTTCGCAAGGTTATTCCAGTATTTAACTGATTCTTTGACGGTCTTAGTCAATCGAGTCAGTTGTTTAACAATGTCTGACTTCTTAATTTGGTCGGAGAGCGTCTTGAAATGATCAGCAATCTTACTATTCTTGACATCGCTTGATAATGACTTTAAATCCTTATCAAAGGTCTCGAGCCCATTTTTGCCAGTTAGCTGACTGATTGAGTCTTTGACCGACTTCATTGAGCTGCCTAATGTTTTAAATGAATTAGCAGAAGTCTTTAATGGCTTGGCAATTTTATTCCAATACGATGCGGCTTTCTTTAAGGCATTATTCATGCTGTTTAGCTCTTTGGTAGGGTCATTGGTCTTAATTTCTTTTTTCAAGTCTTTCAAAGAACCAATGTAATCCTTAATTGCAGCATTCATTGACTTAACGTTAGCAATATCTGTCTTAGAATAATGATTGCCACCAAGTGATTTAATTTCATTTTGAGATGGTGTTTTACTACTGGAAGGTGATGATTTAGATGATGAAGCTTTACTGTCATCGGGGTCATCATTATTCCACCATTTTTTAAATGCTGACCAAGTCTTCTTAGCTCCGGACACAACACCATCCCACGCTTTGGCAAAACTGTTCTTCAAACCATCCCATGACCAGTCCATGTGCTTGAACTTCTTTAAAAAGTCACCTACACCTTTGCCAAGAACATTGCCTAGCATTGAGCCAATAGTTAAACCAACAGGCCCACCAAGCGCTGCACCGATGCCACCGCCAATTAGAGTACCTACACCGCCACCTATCATGCGAGCACGATCATGGATATGTGTACCCGTTAGGCCGCGTAGAATATCAACTGCACCTAAAGCAACTGTTATACCAGCAACTAAACGACCGCCTATCGTTCTTCCAACTGTGCTAAAATCGCTAACTGCTCGAGCACCAAAACGTTTAATGAATGAGCCACCAGCTGTTTCACCAGCAACACTCATCTGTGATTCAGCAGAAGCCCCCAGCCCGCCAAGGCTTACTTTGTTTTTATTTAAAGCATCATTGGTGCCCTTAATAAAAGCATCACCAGAACTCTTACCACTTTTGCTGAATTTTTCGTTTAAAGAACTAATTAACTTGCCAAATCCAGTTAATTCAGTAGCAGTCTTGCCATTAGCTCCAAAATTAATCAAGTCACCAATCAAAGTGCCAGTAGCTGACTTACGCATTCCAATAGTGCTAATCAGTAGCAATAAACGATAAATCAGATTCAATGCACTAGCTGCTTTTGTCAACTTAGTTGCAACAAAGTACATTGCTATCGTTTTGCCAACCATTTCCAATGCTTTTTGATGGTCAGCAATCTTTTGCAGAGCATCCGCAGCAGTTGATACACCATCACCTTTGGTATGTGTGATACTACCTAGCATGCCAGCAATGGCATCAAAAGCCCCTTTGCCAATGCTACTGGCTATTCTTCCCAATGATGAAAGCATCGAAATAATACTAGCAGCATTTTTAGCCGTCCAGCCACTCACTGCTTTCGTCATTTTAGTCAATCCATTGACTGCATTGTCCAACATACGCGACACAGAGCCATTGCCAAAAGTCTTTGCCAATGATTGCATAATGGCACCAACACCATCATTAACTGCTTTGCCTAAGTCTTCAAATTCCTGAGTCGTCCGTTTATCCTTAATCCATTCAGAAATTTGTTTAACAATTGGATTAGCAGCATTAGTAGTCGGTGCCATTGCCTCACCCATCAGCTGTGACCATTTAGCTTTAATCTGCCGAGCCATGCCTGGAAGAGTCCCCATCAAATTATCAGATGCCTCTTTGTACTTATCGCCAAGCTGATTAAAGGTGTTGATAGCATCTTGAGAGGAGACCTTACCGGCTGAAATATCGTCACGCAGTTGGCTCATTGTTAGGTTAGCGTTGCTCTTAACTTTCCGCTCATATTTGAGCAGTGCCTCGCCAAACATTGGGAACGCATCCGTAATTTGGTTCAGCTCGCCTAATTGGATTTTCCCATTAGACATCATATGAGTAAAATCCATACCAACTTGTTCCAAACGGTCACCAGATAAACCGATAGCGTCTCCCATTGTCAGGAAAGACTTGGTTAGCTTCTCAGTCTTAGGCTGATTATCCAAAACGTGATAGAACTGTTGACTCAGCTCATCTGTAACTGAAACATCCTGGCCTAAAGTATTGGAAAGAGAAACGATACTGTCAGTCATCGTCTTGGCCTTGCTTGCCGACCCTGTAAGTGTTGTCCAGGTAGCATTCATCGTCTGCATTTGCAGATTGTAGCTAATTCCAGCTTTAACTGATTCGCCAATAGCAGTTGTAACACCTTGCCATGCTGCCGAAACACCTGTGGCAATAGTTTGGCCAATTGCTGTTCCCACAATCGTTGTCTTTAAGCTGCTAAATGACTCCTTTGTATGTTCCGTTGCTGTACGAACATTTCCTAAGCCACTGGATAATTTTTGCATGAAGTTAGAGTTGCCTAACCGTTCAGCCAAGTTTTCTGTTTGGTGAAAATTATTCTTGAGCTTATTCAATTCATCATTAGCCTGGCTGTCATTGACTCTAATCTTAATGTCAGGCTTAGCAGTCTTAAGCTTATCAATATCACTGTTCAACTTCTGCAACGATTCAGCAGTTTGTCCAGCCGTTGCCTTAGTATTGCTTAAAGCACTGCGGAATTGGCCTTGCTCACTAGCACCAGTAGAGAATTTCATTCCTAGAGAACTCATTTTTTGCTCTAACTGGCTAATGCGTTCATTCATTTCGGAAAGTGGCCGTGTTACCCTGTCCACAGCTTCCAAAACAATCTGTTTGCGAACAATTACTTCACTCATTTCACCTCATCCCTCCTTTCTCCAAAGATAAACAGTTCCGCAAAACGTTTAGCTTGATCGGCTTGCTGTTTCTGCCGCTCCTGCTCAGTCTGATCAGCTATCGCATCAATCCTGCTTTGACGTTTACGCATATAAGCTAGGATCTGATCATATCCAGACTCATCTGACATTACAGCGCCAGCAACGGTTAATCCATCATTGAGTTGATTATATGCACGCTGAGCCCCACCAGCAGTTATGTATCCATACTCCAGTGGGGTCAGATCTAATAATTCACTAGGCATTGTTTTGCCAACGATGGTATTCATAGCTTTTAGCTGTTCAAGTAATTGCTTACGAAAGTTAGCTGCTATTTGCTGAGATCCTTTAGGCGCTTTTCGAGGCTCTTGTACTGCAGCTCGACCATCTGTAATTGATTTTGAGCTCCCTTGATATCCTCTTCTGTCGCATCTTTGTTCTTTTTGATGATCGACAGCATTTCTTGCGCTCGTTTCAATCCGCTCTTTTCGATATTCATCAAGCCCTTTAATTTCAGGGCTAAAAAACCGTTAGCCTTAATTTGCTTGAACATGTCTGCAAACGGGTCTTCAGCATCATAAATACCACTGTCAGCCAGTGCCTCCGCAACTGCTTCAGTGCTAGGCAGCGTCTTAGCGTCAATAGCATAACGATATCCGTTTACTAATGCGTCTGGGTTAGCATCGACCAATTCACCAAAAAGCCGAGTAAACCCATCCTGTTCCTTAGTTGAATAGTTATCTACTACTCGTTGGTAAAAGCGATAATTAAACTTGGTTTCGTATGAAGTACCATCAATTTCAATCAAAGTGTTCACTCCTTACTAAAATGCCGCCCCGCTTGGTATTGTGTATTTCAATGGCGACTAGTTATTACTTACTTTCCGCCGGTAGATGAGGAAGTCGTAGAACCGCTCAGGGTCAATTGACTGCCGTCAAATGGTTTCGTACCCGTTGCATCTCCAGTAGCACTATCATCAGAGGAATTATCTACGAAGGTGCCATTGGACGTACCAGTCTTGCCAACACCGCCAACATTGTAGAATTTGGATACCAGATCGAATTGCCCCGATTCAAAGTCCGATTCACTCAAAGTAAATGGATTACCGTTATCATCATAGCGACGTGCAACACCATTTACTTCAAACGTAACGTTTTCGGTCGTGTTAGCACCTAGAGATTCGGTTTCTGGCAAGTTAGCGATATAGCATCGTGAGTATTCGAAATTAACCACGCGAGAACCCTTTGTGCCGCGAACCGTATTCCAGTCAACACGGGCAATTTCAATCCAGTCCCCGTCTTCCCAAGTCTTGTACAGGTCCCGAGCAATATCGGTCGTATCCTGCTGTGGATCCGTCAAAATTACGTTAACTACCCGTTGCTGATTAATAGATCCTACGCCTTTAATGTTGGCCACTTTTGTTTGAGTGGTGCCAAGCGTCCGAGTATTAGTAGTTGAAGTGGCACCATTCAGGCCTAGTGGTTGCCACTTAGCCGTTGTTGCCCAGTGTAAAGGCAGACGGTAGTAGTACAGAACCTTGTCTGAGTCATGGCCTGATACGGTTCTCTTTAGTGAATTTGCCATAATATTCTCCTTTCAAATAAAAAAGACAGCTAAAATGCTGTCTGCTCAATCATTGTGTAATTAACTCTAAGAATCTGCCGATTAAGAATCCGATTGGTACTGCTATCTATCATCGAGGTGATACTTGGAAGCCCAATTTCACTTACTGAATAGCCATCCACAACCACTTGGGACAATTGTTGACGTATCTTATATGCTAAGTCTAAGCCTTGTTCCAAACCGTCTTGGGCAGTAATAACGTCAAGCTGAAAAGCATACTGATACTCATCAGCGTTCTTAAAACGACCAGTTGCATCTCCATTAAGCAGTTGAACTCGAACCATTGGCAGCTTGCTCGGAGCATCTTGACTCGCAGAAACAGTTGGTACGCCAAGATCATTTACTCTTGATGCAATTGCAGCATAGAGCAGCGTAAAAGGCGCATTATTCATTAACTAAACCCCTTTTTGATTGCTTCATCGACATAATTCTCAAAGTTTCCACCATTAACGTGCGATAGTCCTAAATGATTAGCTGCGTCTTCAAACGGATGGTGAGCAGGATAGTTTTTTGACAACAATCCATATTCAAACGCTTGTGAGTAGTTGTATCCATTATTGCTAATATCCGTATAAATCCGGTGTTCTTGACCATTAACATGATCTTTTAGCCGTTCAACCATATGCTGATTGTTTGCTTTATGGCGAAAAACCTTGCTGTTTGGCCCATAACCGGACTTCCCGTGATATTGTCGCATACGCATCAAGTCTGCTACTTCTTTCACCGTTTCATTAGCAGCCTTATTGGTTGCACGGACAAGGTTAATGTCAGCAGCTGTCATCATGGAACGCAGTACGTGACCGCCTTCACCAAAATGTTGTGAGTCTAAAGTAGCAGCTACTTTAGTGATTATCATTCGTGCTTCTGCATCATCATAAGACAACTGTATTTCCGGAACATGAGAATTATCAGCCATTAGCAGTCGCCTCCATATCATCAGCAAAGTAGATGTCAGTACGCATAGCATGTTTACGCAGCTGAATTATCTTATAGCGTTTCAGTTCATCAGGAGTCTTACTGCCATCTGGGAACGCCACATAATCCGCCTTTTGAGTGCCTCGTATTCGTGCAATCCATGTCTTTTGATACCGCTTGCCAAACAAGTTGGTCTGCAACTCTGCACCATTAACTTCGGTAACGTGTGCCATAACCATCTTGAAGGAATATTTTTCAGTATCATCAAGCAAACCATGCATTAATGTTTTAGTGACTAAAAAGATTGGTCGCTGTCGATGCTCTACCATGAGTAAACACCACCTTGCATCCCCTTGCCGTCACGATTAGCAATATATTTCTCCAATAAGGTGATATAAGGATCTAATTCTGTCCCGCTGAAAGACCAACTAGCACCTTCCTCTGAGTACGTTTTGGCACCATCAGCATCATTCATCGCTTGCACATAATGAGCTTCGGTGATTCGAATAACAATAGTTTCCAATTGGGATGGCAATTTATCCTCGCCAACATAAAGGCAGACAATATCACCAGCCTGCTTAATGAAGTTGCTTAATACATCGTCCAGTGAATCATCAGTAATGCCCTTGTCAAGCTTGACGGATGTAAGCAACGTCTTAATTTGGTCATTATTCATCAAATCACCTTCTTATCTTTACTTACCTTGCGTCGTAGAAGAAGTAGCGGTACTTGCTGGAGCGTTAGTGCCGGAAGTATTAGACTTCTTTACTTTTTCAGGGATGAATTCCTTATCTAGCTTAGCATTGTATTGCACGATCTTGATATTGCGTGGGTCAACAATGGATTCCCAAGTAGAGCCAGCCGCCAATTCTTGTGGTGTAACAGTTTGACCTGCTGGGGTAAAGCTCTTAGCAACCGAAGTACCCAAAACATGCGTCGTTACAATCCGACGATTGATAACAGCCGTTTGGCCACCATTTTTACGTGGCAGTCGTTCAATCTCAACAGCATTGCTTGGCGTAGCAGTAGAATAACCAACGGATCCATTACCAAAGATGTATGAGGTAGCAACCCCGTTCTCATCAATTGGCAAGTCATCATCAACTACGATTTCCATACCGTTGTAAGTGCCAAATGGCTTAACAGCTTCACTTGGCTGAATTGTGTCAATCATTTGCTGAGACTTCATTTCAGAGTAGGTAGCAGAGTTAACCATAATCTTGTTGAAAGTTTGGTCTTGCAAATCACCCAGACGGCCAACTGCGGCTAGAAATCCCTTAGGGCCAAACGTAGTTGTATCATCGAATGCCTTAGCCGTGTGAATATCGGTATTAGAGAACACACCAGCCAAAATATCAATCAGCAATTTTTGGTCTTGGAAGTTCCAGTAAGCCCCGAAACGGTTGGCAATCATTTCACGCAGTGGTGCACCAGAAACCAGTTGAGAAATATCCGTGTAGCCGAAGGATTTAGCCTGGCGGAATTTAAACGCCCGTTGTGAGCCAGTCGTCAAACCTTCAACTTCGATATCTTGTGTATCCGCCCAGCTTTGTGCATCATCTGCATCAGCAATATCATTGACAAACGGCAAGGTAATAAAATCGCCAGGCGCCATTAATTGGCTGCCCAGCGACGGATCTGGCGTTAAGATACCAGAGTTAATCAAACGATTCGTTTTCGTTGAAAGATTAGAAACGTAGTTAGCAAAGACAGCGGGAATAATCGTGTCTTTGAGCGTTGCATAGTTATCAGCCATGCGTCATTCCTCCTTATTCTTGTGACAACAGTTGTTGATACAGCTGTTGATTGTTCATATACAGTTGCGTCTGTTCTTCCAGCGTCATTTCTGACAGCTTCTTTTGTGGAGCTTTATATTGTCCACCGTTGCTTGGTTCAGATTGTGCTGATTCACGATGGACAGCATCACGAACCGCTTGGTTGAAACTTTCTTGATAGGCTTTGATGTTTGCGTCTGTAGATGCATCATCATCCCCCATAACCCACTCAGCAGCATTGGTTGGCAATTTCAGTTCGGCCAATTTGTGCTTGGTACTATCTAACCGTTCACGACGTTCAAGTTCAGCAAAGCGTTTATCAAGCGCTGCTTCACGAGCTTTCATTTCGTCTTCACGGTCTTTAGCCTTCTTAGCAGCCAATTCATCAGCCGACATTTTGGCTTCATCAATGGCATCTTGGCGAGCTTTCTTAACTGCCTCATCAAGTTTCTTTTGCCATTCAGCATCCTGTTTAGCTGTCTTTTGTGCCACCTGTTCGCCCACTAACTTAGCCAAATCTTCGCGCGTAAACTTGGCTTCGTCCTTTTTAGGCTCATCTTGTGGCGTTCTAACATCCTTCGGTTCGTCTTCCATAATTACAAGCTCCCTTCTCGTTTTACGTCCGGCGACGAAGATCTAGCCGTGTTCTTTTACGCCTGCAAGCCGCAAAAGGCATAATAAAAGCGCCCATCATATTCGACAGACGCTCAACATTTAACTTTTGACCATTGATCGATCAATGGTTTCCCATCAATTTTTACCCTCAAAATTTCATTAGGATCTATTGTATTAATCGTTTGGTCATATTTTGGATCACGTTGATACAGCTCCCAAGCAACCTGATCATCGCCTTTATATACCGGTTCAAGGTTCCACGATTGCCCATTCAAATCAAACTCAATTTCATCGCATATTTCTAAACGCTCCTTGAATTTGTCTAAGTCCTTAGCATCAGCCATCGTCAACGCCTCCTTCTATTTCGCCTTTCCTAGGTTTTCTGCCCGCTTTTCTCTTTCTCTTGCTTTTATCTTTATTATAAACCCAATCGTGAACATGCGGCACATAAGGATGTTTGTCTGGCCTATTATGATCCGTGAAGTCGATGTCTTTGATTGCATATCCATCAGACCCAATATAGCGACGTTGTATCAGTTTACCATTTCGATAAAATTCAAGTGTTTCATTTGGTTTTGCACCATCCTTTGGGCTTGCTGGTATTGACCGAGTATCTTCAAAATTAAAGTGCCGTGCAAACATCTGCAAATTCATAGGAAAGTCATTGATTTCTGACCTGCTAATCATCGGTTCGTCTTCTTCATACTCAATGATCCAACACTGACAGTTAGGGTGCATTGGTGGTAAATTAACGCCTTCTTGAGCATTTGCAACTTCAAATACTTTATCGTTAATACTTGTACAGCGATTGCAAGACTTAACAGTTTCTAATGACATAAAGCGGTAGCGTTTAATACCCCGTGCCTTGAAGTCTTCAATTGTACTTCCATTCAACACATGACAAGCCTGAGTACGCAAAATAGTATTAGCATGGCCTGCTGCACCCTTATGGATGTGATTTCCGGTTAGAATGCGGTCAACCTTCTTGGTGTAGTTGATACTGGCATCATTGGACATCGCTGCTTCTTTAATGACGCTTGTTAGTCTGTCAATTGTCTGCTGAATATTTCGATTGATGGTATTGGATACCTGATCAGCCTGTGAACTGTTTTGAGTTATATAATCATGAACCCAGTTATCATAATCAAACGGGATCTGGTGTCGACTAGGGACTTGTTGATTGCGCTCGTGATTAGCCCTTTGTAGATGGTGAGGAATGTCATCATTCAATTTCTGAAGACGTTGCTGTTGCTCTTTGGCTAATTTAATCATCGGTAAAGCTATCTGAGCTGATATCAAATCTCCGTTCACTGGGCTGTCGAGTAATGGCGCTAAGTAAACAGATGCTAATGGCGCAACTGGATTGTCTTGTTGTAGGCTCTCCAGCTGTTCTCTCACTTCATCAAGGACGTCCTTTGATGGTATTCCAGACCAATTAGCTTTTGACTGAATAAACGCGCTAATTTCGGCTTTAATTTGCCGACTAGCGCGTTTATATAGTTTAGTTATTTCTTTACCATACTGATTGCTTGCACCATATACCTTTTGAATCAGCTGGCGCATTTGCTTATTAGACAGCATCACTTACCACCACGCAATTGATTAAATAATCCCTGTGGACCAGTTGGGTGTGGGGTATCACTCAACCCCATTTTTTGTTTAGCAGCGTCAACTTCTTGCGGATCAGCTTCTTGTAAAGGGATGCCATCAAATTCATAAGGATTGTCTTGATCGTTCCGCTGTTCTTCTTCAACTCGTTTAGCTTCAGCATCAGCAGAAATACCAGTAACCTGCTCGGCAATTTCACGTAGCGTTTCTTCGCTGAACAGACTGGTATTGGATAACTGAACTAACATGGCCGTAATTTCACTATTGTTCTTTGGCAAGTTAGGCTGATAAACCGGTTTAAATGCGTTCATCACATCCGAACTTCCAATTTCCATATTCTTGGACCAAAATTTTCCCAACAAGCGTAGCCGACGATTTAGCCCTCGCGAATAAAGTGATTCTTGCATCGATCGTTCTTGGTCCTCACCAAATAGCTTATACATCAAAGCTACGCCTGATGATTGACCAGAAAACGCCTCATCAGTCATGTCTGGCGTATTAGTATCCTTATGAATATCATTGGCCAGCTGTTTAATATAGGTTTGCCAACCCGTCTCATTTAGCTCTTTAGTTAAATAACCAGCACTTGCTGGAATAATTGTGTTGCCGCCAGATGGTTGTGGAGTGATAGAAGGCTTTAACCAAATAAACGGATCATCAGCACTGATATTAGGTACTTTAATAGGCTCTCCATCCTTATCTGTTAATGGATTGCCATCAGGTCCAATTAATGTCTTCATATTGTCTGAAAAATCAAAGTCACCATTGATCATCAATTTAGCGTTGGCAAAGTCCTCTTCACTATTAGCCATATCAGACATTGCTAAATCATAGGCATCAATTTCATCCAGCTTGCTTTCCCAATCGCCTGTACGGTTTTCGTTGTTAATATACTCAGTAAGCGGTACTGCGCCAAAGCTTGTACTTTCCTGTCCAATCAATTGGTAGTCAGCAGAACGATCATTGACACCATCTTCTGTCTTGAAATGGTATACCGCATCTGACGTATATACATCCACATAGCTGATAGACTTGCCAGAATAGCCTAACGTATCAACTGTGTAATAGCGCACGCCAAACAATGAATGGCGGTCAATGCTCGTATCATAAACAACAAATGCGGTTGCCGGGTCAATAGCCCGCATCTTCACATCTGGAGTTTGAGCATGGCCATCACCATCTTCGGTTACCCGCCCCGCGTATAGCAACTCATAAGCACGTCCGGTGGTAGAAAGATTGGTTTTCATAACTTTTTCATGATAGGCCTCATCATTTGTATCATTGAAATCATCCAACAATTCTTCTGCCTTGTCATAATCATGACTGCCATCTTCATCATTACGTTTGAATTGAATTGGCTTACCCAACATGTAACCTACTCGCATGTTGGTGATGAACTTAGCAAAGCCAGATGCAATGCGATTATCAGCCTTGCCACGTGCCTGCTTGGTATTAGCCCAATAGTGAATATCGTTATCACCCAAGTAATATCGTTGAAGCTTGGTAATTCGTGGTGCATCAATTGTGTAATGCTGCATGACAAAATAGCTGACAATGTCAGTAATACTTTGTAAATTATTTGAGCCAAAGCTATTTTCAAAGTCCTTACGTGGCATTACATAGATTTTATTGGCTAATGAGCTCCAATGATGGCCATTCAGCAATGAACGATTGTATAAATCTTGTGTATCAAGTGCCATCTTTTCTCCTCCTTTACAAGCCAAAGCGACGCATGCCAGCAAGAATGCTCTTACGATCTGGCTTTGGATAATATTTCTTTTGATCTTGCACGTGAATGTATGAAGCCAATGCATAACGCATGCTGTCCATCACGTGGTCTGCTTCCTTAATTGGTTTATCCTCTGCCTTATCATCCCAACGATAGTTATAAACCTCATTCATGAATTCAACCGGTGCGTCTTTGGCAATAAAAAAGTGGCCAGTTTTCATTAACTTAGCCACTTCTTCAATTCCTGGCACAACTGATTTCCAACCATACAAGCAATTAATGCCAGAGTGTATGAAATGGTCACAATGTTCCGGACGTGCTGAATCAGCATAGAATGGAATATTGCGACCATATTTCTTTTGGATCTTATGTGCTACTTCAGTCCAGTAGTCTATTTCCTTATACTGTTTCGTATGTTCTTCTAATAACCACCAATCATCACCGCTAAGGCCCCAAACCGTAATTGAGCAAGCATGTTCATATCCCCAGTCAACGCCAGCAATGACTTTATCAAAAGATAGCGGTAATTCGTTAGTCGGCTTAACCATCTTTCGTGCATCAAAGTCGCGATACACAGCACCCTCGCCTGAAACCCAAAGCCCTAAAATTGAACGGTCATAGTACATCCCCGATGGAGTAATAGCCTTTAGATGATCAATATAGTCACGTGACAGCCACGTATTGTCATCTAAAGTAAAATGAAACGCATCAATGCCTGTTTCTTTACCGGCTTTGTCAATATAGTCTTTTTTCAACCAATGTTCTGGATTATCAGGATTGGTATCTGCAATGATTCTTGCGCCTTCAATCGAACAACGTTGAATGATTTCTTGAAAGACTTCTTGTGTGGATAACGAAGCTTCGTTGATATAAGCACCATAGCTAGTCATACCGCGAATCGTACCAATACCACGCTTAGTTCCCGTGTAGGCTGGAATAATTTCAACACCGAACAAGTGATAATGGCCATGCCTATCAATTGGAATGTTAAGACCAAAAGTTGTGTAGAGCTCACTAATAACGTTGTCATAAATAGAATTAGAACTGAAGCCAGCCAAGATATACTTAGGCTGCTTATCATAACGCTTAGCAGCGATTTCTTTCACTCGACGAATCTCAGCCAAAAAGATGATGTTATCGATGTAAGTTTTACCAGCTCGGACAGCACCAGAGTTAATGAGATACTTCCAATCATCGTTAAGATACGAATGCCAAACTTCTCGTTGCTTTGGTGTCATCAAATTAGCAAGATTAGCTGCCATGATGGTCACCCTCTTCCAATTTATCCAAGAAGCGATCTAGCAATGACACAGCATCGTTGGAACCGTCTTCCATTGTTTTGGCCCTTGCTTCTGCCACTCGTGCATCAGCATTAGCCTTACGAACCTTAGCCCGTGTAAGCTCAGGCGTATCATTATCAGACAGCATACCGGCCATTTTCAGAATGGTTGTTGCCGATTGCAGCTGAACCATTTCTGAATTGGCGTCTAATAATGATTCCAGTTTTTTAAGAGCTTTGCTTTCATAATCTTCTTTAACAACAATTGATTTATATTGTCGTTGTGCGGCTTGAAATAGCTCATCATGTTTCCAGTTATCTAAAGTAGACCTTCTTCGTTGGACAGCCTTTGCGATTTCTTCATCAGTCAATTCGTCCTCAAACAGTAGAATCACTGCCTTTTGACGCCTTTTATCCAATTTATAAAAAGGGCCTTTTTGTCCAATTTTGTCCAATTCAGTCATGGCATCTCACCACACCACCTTTCTTTCAGACAAAGCGTGATACAATAAGCTTTATTTACATAAGAAAGGGGCGCTTGCACAAGGGGCAAGCGCCCCTTAGCCGGGTCGGCTACTTCTTGACCGCAATTACCAACAATAGTAGAATAATCAACGTTAGGTTCATTTGGTATTTCACCTCCGCAGGCGTTAAATCACAGCTTGACTGTGATAGCCTGTAGGCGGAGGCGAAATGCCTTTTTTTATTGTCTCGACGACCCGGCTAAGAAGTTTATCTATGGGGATGCCTAGTTTTTACAACCGGTGGCTTGATGGAGTATTCAACCGGTTTGTCTTTAACTCGTTCTGGATGCTGTTTGCGATAAATCTTATCAGCAAGCACTAGCAGCTTATGTTCTTCGTGCGAGCATACGCCCCAGTCTTTGTAATACCGCATCAAGTCACTTCCTTATCCAAAATAAAAAGCCCAGCCAAAGCTGAGCTTGCGTCCATCTAAAGCCTAAATCGACAGACAAGAGAGTTGATTGCGCTACTCTCAACGGAAGCAGCAGGATTCGAACCTGCGTAAGTCTATAAAAGGACTTTACCAATTTAGCAAACTGGCGCTTTAAGCCACTCAGCCATGCTTCCACGCTGACGGGATTCGTCCGCCACGTTGTCCTGGCAGGTATATTGTCGTTGATAGAAATTAAAGCCAGGAAAAGGATAGGTAAGGGACTCGCACCCTTTTTTGCGCTGCGACATGATGGAACGCAGTGCCCACCTGGGACCTTCCAGCCAGTGAAACTCTAAACACTGACAATGCGCTACTGTGTGTCAGCGCAATACCGCATGACGGAGTCGAACCGTCTAGCTGATGGGTACAGCTAACCGTATGCGGTGCCTAGTTTATGGAGTCAGCTTCTGGTATCATCCAAAATGCAAATTTAAGGTTTCCCGTTGATGCGGGAAAGCACCATGTGGGAGTCGAACCCACGCGCAGCCGTATTTGAAACGCACATTAATCATTCACTCGTTTGTTCCTACAATACTTGAAAGGAGGTTCCATACGAACATATGGATTGAATTGAACTAATTGTTAGTCTTCATCGCAGTTGTCTCACTGATGTAATATCGTCTTGGCAAAATTGGCATAAAAGCTGCGTTCCCGGTATGATGCATAAGCAGACGCCGTAGCGCCTGTTTTGGAAGAAGTCTAATCAATTCCAGTAGGAAAGACACCCTTTGAGAAAACCGAGTAATTGGTCTTCGTGATATTTCTATCACGATACCATTGTAGTCCGTAAATGCTCGCCTTGTGCTCTTACGATGCTCCGATTTTTTGAACCAGCTTGATATAATCTAGACCGTCAAAACCGTATCGCTTCTCAAAGCCTTCAAACCGCTCAGCAAACTCACACATACACGATCGCTTGATGTTCTGATATTGTGACGGTGAATAGCAAAGCTTGTCCGCCATCTGCCAGTCCTTGATGTCTTCAATATAGACTGCCACAATGATTTGATACGTCAACGGCTCGCGGTTCTCCAGCGTATCTTTGATGCAATGGCACATACGCGTTGCTTCCATACCCTTGATGATCTGGTCTTCCGTATGATTGCCACTACCATGAGAGCCACCAGTAAGGCTCATCGTTGGCGATTTAAGCTGATTCCTGTGCATCCCCGCCTGATAGAGATAGCGGTTGATACCCTTCGACAGAAACCGTCTGACGTTTGCAGCAGTTGTGTTATAGTCGATCCCCAATCCTAAATCCATCTGCACCACAACATCACACTCCTTACTCTGGTATACTGGTGATGTTGAATCGTTAAGGAGTCGTGCCATCATGGTGCGGCTCTTTTTTACTGCCATGCTGCATCGCCTACAGGAAGAACAGGCTCAACATGAAACAGATGAACCTGACTGCGGTATTGTGGACCGTCATAATCATGGCAATCGTAATTGATGCGATAGCTGCATACTCAAATCCAATTACCAATGTTCCCAGTACTAGTTTCTTACTCATACCTAACCTCCCAAAATATGCGTCAGCATCACGACTACGAATACCCAGAACAGCACACAGCCAACTACTGCGGTGCCTAAGCCATTAAACTTCCCCATGCGCTTTCTCCTCGTCTTCCTTATCAAAAATCCAATAGCGATGATGATAATTCTTTTTTGTGATGACCATCATTGATGCTGTCCCGGTAGGCCAGTCAAAATAACGATCGCATGCAATCCGCGACTTAAACTCGTAGCGCTTGTATGTCTGCATATCAATACAGATCGTTGCTTTTGGATCGTTTGCTTTCTTTTTGGCACGTTCTCTAAGCTTTTCATGCAGCATGTTGACTTCTTGGCTCAGATACACGTGACGGTGATAGGTACTGTCGCTAATGCCTGCTTGTGCTTTGACCCAATTGACGTCTCTACCATTCCTGATTGCTTCTCTCTGCTTCCTGGCGATTATGCCGTCTAGCGCAAACCAGCGTGGTGATCGAGTATCCTGCTCACAGATGGCGTCATTGCCTCGATACAGCTTTATCTGTGCGCAGAACTCGTCATAGCGTGGCTGGTCTTCAGGCTTAACCGTGCCACCAAGCAGGTCCTTTGTGCGGTACTCAAACGCGTAGTTATCCTTGTACCATTTCCAATTGTCGTCTAACGTGCGATATGGCGAGTCGATCATAATGTCACCTCCTCATTGGCGTGATCTTAACGAAGACATGCGGGTCGTCGCTGTATCGCTTCCTGGCAACGATATCGGTGATGATGTTGTCATCAACCCATAGCACGCCTGTGAGAGCGTCTAGTGTTGACTTGATAAAATTATCGGTATCTGGCTTAACCGTTGGGAGAACTTCATTTTTTAGCCTACGCTCGTATTCTGCGCTGCTGACTGACTTCTGAATGCGCCGGTAGAAAGTCAGCTCAACTTTGATAGCGTCCTTAAAAGGACTTCCGTGATACTCGCGGCTTGCCAGATCATGCAGCTGTGTCTTGTATACCTTGACTTTGGTGGGATCATACAAACGAATACCTTTCCCACGATGTACTGCTCTTGGTCGCTGCTGCTCAACTGGCTCAATAGCGAATCGAAACCACATGCTAATCCCATTCTCGTGCATCAATCTGCCACCTTCGGCTCTTCTCGTACTGAGATGATCAGCTTAGGATCAACAGCCACCATGCCGGTCTTGGGCGTTCTGCCAATCGGGTCGTAGATCGCCCGGAAGCGGAACATAGTGCCTTTCTGCTTGCAACTGCTGATTCGTCCTACCGTTTCGCTGAAGACATCATGCAGATGATATGTGTATGGCATGACATCCCCATCCGTCACGGTAATCTCCATATCCACTTCCTGACGTGGCTGTGTAATCAATTGATTTGCTGGCATTATTCCATCTCCTTAAGCTTGATCCAGGCATAAACGGCAAGCATTGCCTGCAGTAATACTGCCGAATCGTTGCTTAGCAGTTCATCATTGCTGAACTCGCACCCGTATTCGTCAGCTACCTTCTGCATGATGCGATGCTGGTAGTCATCACTGATACCTGCATTAGTCAGTTCAAACATGCAGTAAGCATCGTCTGTATAGGCTTTGATGTCCGTGTCGTATACGAACGTCACATTATCGCCAACATCGTCTTTAAATGGCGTCAAGTATTCAGTAAACTGTTTACCATTCATGCCAGTTATCGTTGCCTTTGGAAAATTCATTTAATCAGTGCCTCCTTAAACAGAACGTTTTTGTCTTTCGTGTACACATCCATGTATGTTTCGTTGAGATTGCCATTATAGGTAAACTCGAAGTAGTAGTCCTTGTCGTTGTATCTGCCCGGTGCTGCAAGCATGGCCTTGTGATTCTGCAGAGCCTTAGCTTGCCACACGACAAACACGTTTTCCGGATTGCAGGCCGTTTCCTTTCCGACCAGCTTGCTGAGATAGTCAGATACGCGCCATTTGCACTTGTTGATAAATTCTTGATTAGTCATTGTCAAACACATCCTCTGCTTCTTCGGCCAGATCAAGCGCATCATCTGCGATATCGTGCAACTGCATAATGTAGTCAAAATCAAATTCGTCATTCTCATAGTAACCATAGGCATCGTCTATCGTGTCCATGTCTCCCAACAGTTTGTTGAGCTTTTCTTTGTATTCATCTTTGGTCATAGTTATTCCCCTTTGTCATGCATAATTCCACGCTTTTCTTCAATCTGGTCGTAGTACAGCCAGTCCTTAAACTCAATCCACGCGTAGATGGCGAGCATTGCCTGCACCAGAGCATCTTCTGCCGTTGCCTTCAACTCCTCACCGACCAATTCACATCCATATCGCTTGCAGCAGTCCTCAGCCACTTTCCGCCAGTCGTTGGTGTAGCACTGCAATTCGTCAATACAATAGCCGTAGTCCGTGTACATGCCGGTTTCGGCATCCATGTAGTACATGATCCCGTCACTGTTATTGTCGATGAACTCGGTCACGTACTCGATGCTCTGCAGCTTGTCACCGCGATAATACTTGTGCTCTTCAACGGTTAAACTCATGATGTCCTCCTAATCAATCTTGAAAACAGGGATGTTGGGAATCTCCCGATGCTCCGCCTGTCGTCTTCGATCCTGTTTGCGTCTAAAATCGGCTGTTGTATAGATGCCTTGACCGAGATAGTCATCGATCACCTTCTTTAGATAGCCGTATGTCGTGTTTGGCTTTGCCATACGCGTTTTGTCGATGATCATCTGGATAACAGCATCTGACATTCCTTGTTCCTGAGCGGACAGCAGTAGCCGTGTGATTTGATCAGTCATCACGCCTAAGCTGTCTGGCCAGCGGATAAAAGACAGTTTTTCGTTTTTGTCGAGAGGTGCCTTATATACATCTCTCTCTTCTGGTATTTCCTTAGTTGATGTTTGATTAGTAAGGTATTTATTTAGTAGTGTGCGATTTTCCAAGATAGGTTTTTCCAAGATAGGATTATCCAAGATAGGAAAATCGCATTTAGGTTTCTGGACATCAGCAGGATCATCATGCAGAACCCACACTGGTGCTCCGAACCTGCCTTTCTTATCACGCAATCTTGTCCGTTCAAGGTAGCCGTATTCCGCCAATTCTTCCAAGCCGCTATCTAGAGAATGGATACCGTCTTTGGCATGCTTGGCTACTTCTTTAGCATAGAAGTCCCAATCATCAGGCATTGACCAGAGATAGTTGAAGATCCCACGTGCTTTCCAAGTCAAACGCTCGTCACGGATGATTGTGTTGCTGGTGGTGGTAAACCCTTTGCTGTACTCCTTTCTGATTCTGACCATCGTTCTCGCCTCCTTATGAGATCTCGATGTTGCTAACCTCTGTAAATCCTGCCAACTGTTTGCCCTGCCGACAGTATTCGCACTTACCGCACGCCTTAGGTGGCTCCTCACCCATCAAGACTCGCCAGAAACGGTCTTGGTCGGCCTTGATTTTTTCAAGTGCTGACTGCATCAAAAACTGCCCATCGCCGTCAAAACTGATCGCAATTTTGTCTGGAATTGGCTGTTTGGACACACCAAAGATATATGGCTGGCAGTCAATACCAAACGTCTGCTTAATCAGTTCCTGAT